>Ga0081455_10000246_pt1 | contig 70584 bp, 62 predicted proteins | sample TabmetS3T2R1_FD_70207 | JGI IMG/M metagenome (GOLD analysis project Ga0081455, IMG submission 70207) | Tabebuia heterophylla rhizosphere microbial communities from the University of Puerto Rico - S3T2R1 | ecosystem: Host-associated > Plants > Roots > Rhizosphere ...
AGCACGCGCAATCGCCAGGGCAACGACGTCGGGACCAGCTACCGATCTGCGATCTTCTACACCAGTGACGAGCAGAAGCGGATTGCCGAAGACACCAGCGCCGACGTCGATGCTTCAGGCCTGTGGCCGGGCAAGGTCGTTACGGAAGTCGTTCCGGCAGGCGACTTCTGGGAGGCCGAACGCGAGCATCAGGATTATCTCCAACGATATCCCGACGGCTACACCTGCCATTTCGTCCGGCCCCATTGGAGACTGCCGATTCGCACCGACAAGGTTGCAAAGCAGGCGTAACAGCAGATCGTCCAGCAAATTGCACGTTAGGAGGTGTGCAATGCAATGCACAGCGCCGGTACGTAGCGCGATACGCGTAGTAGCTTCGTTGATGGTTATCATTGCTATCACGGCGTGATTTGCCAGTGCGGCGGAGCAGCGCGTGTCGCACATGACAGTCTCCCAGATGAGCATCCAGAACACCACGCCGAGCCCTCAGCAGCGGCAGCATTGGCTCAGCGCTACTGTTTGTCTTATTCATCAATAGTTCCATACTTCAACAGGAGGTTCACAGATGAAAATTTTTGTTGCAGGAGGGACGGGAGCGATCGGTCGTCCGCTGATCGCTGAATTGCTTGCCAAAGGACACGCTCTAGTTGCTCTAACCCGTTCTCCAGAAAAAGCTCAGGCTTTAGTGGAACAAGGCATCGAACCTGCGCTCGCCGATGTCTTTGATACCGATGCGGTCAACGCGGTTGTCCGTCGCGCTCAGCCGCAAGTCGTGATTGAACAACTCACCGCCTTACCCAGAACCTACACCCGTGAGTCAATGAGTGCCGCCGCCGCCTTCAACACTCGCCTCCGTTTAGAAGGGGGTGCCAATGTGCTGGCAGCCGCGCAAGCGGCGGGTGTGCGGCGTTACCTGAGGCAGTCGATCGCATTCTGGGCGGTTCCTGGTCCTGGACTGGCAGATGAAGAAACGCCTCTCGCATTTGATGCCTCGCCTGCGGTTGCAGCAGATGCCCGCGTAGTAACTGAGCTTGAGCATCGCTTACTAGGAAATCCCAACATAGAAGGGATTGCCCTGCGTTATGGCTTCTTCTATGGACCCGGCACCTGGTTCACCCCCGATGGCGATGTTGCCCAACAGGTGCGACAGCAACAGTTCCCGATCGTCGGGAATGGCGAAGGCGTCTGGTCGTGGTTACACATTGAGGACGCGGCGATTGCCACCGTTGCAGCAGCAGAGCAAGGCAATCCTGGGATTTATCTGATTGCGAATGATCAACCTTTAGCGGTGCGCGAATGGCTCCCTGCGTTTGCTCAATGGCTGAATGCTCCATCGCCGCCGCAGATATCGGTTGAGGATGCTCTGAAAGCGAGTGGTGCGGATGCGGTTTACTACGGGACTCAGATGCGAGGCGTATCGAATGCCAAGGCAAAACGCGAACTGAATTTTCAGCCGCGACCGTTGGAGTGGATCGTTGACACCGCCGTGGCTCATACCAGTTAACAAGTTAAGGGAGACAAGATGAAGATTGCTCAATATGGAACAACGATCGTCGTCATGCACACGATCGTTCACGGACTGCATGACTTCTCAACAACCATGGTCTTTAAATTATGAGAGGTGTGTCATGAAAATTGTCGTCATTGGTGGCAGTGGGCTGATTGGGAAGAAGCTTGTGACCAGGCTACATGAGCGCGGACATGAGGCGGTGGCAGCGTCCCCTTCTTCAGGTGTCAACGCCGTTACGGGTGCGGGACTCGCTGATGTGCTGGTGGATGCTGAGGTTGTTGTCGATGTGACGAATTCACCATCCTTTGAGGATGCGGCGGTGTTGGAGTTCTTCGAGAAGTCATCTCGGAATCTGCTTGCGGCGGAGGCAGACGCTGGTGTAGGTCATCACGTTGCAGTATCAATTGTCGGTGCCGATCGTATCCCTGATAGCGGCTATCTGCGTGCGAAAGTCGCTCAGGAGAAGTTGATCCAGTCCGCAGGAATGCCCTATACGATCCTCCGCGCTACGCAGTTCTTTGAGTTCATAGGAATGATCACCGCTCAATTCCCAACCGATGGGCAAACGGTTCGCGTGCCCTCTGCCTTTATCCAGCCCATCCTGTCGGACGATGTTGTTGCCGCGCTGGTCGATGTCACACTGGGAGCGCCAGTAAACGGCATCATCGATTTAGCTGGTCCAGAGCGGTTCCGTTTCGACGAAATCATCCGCCAATTCCTGAGCGCAACCCAGGACACACGTCAAGTCGTCATAGATACGCACGCCCGTTACTTTGGCGCAAAATTGGACGAGCAATCCCTCATTCCGAGAGGCAACTCGCATATTGGAGCGACACGCTTCAAGGGCTGGCTCAGCCACTCTACAGTTAAGACGTAACCAGCGGCAAAGTAGCAATCACGGGTCGAGATTAGAAGACGCTCGATGCTGCTGTTGAAGATCTGAGTCCGAAAGCCGTTGCTTATTGTGCAGTCGTGACGGAGTCCAATGCTTGTGCTGACCTTTCTGGAAGATTGTCGACGGGAAACTGTCCCTCAATCTGCACCCGGACATGCAAAAGAAGTGGGAAAGCGACATTCCGGGCCATAGGACGAAAGCCGACACGAACTGGTCGGTGATGCAGGATAAGGCGCCCGCTGCACTCGGCGAAGCCTTTGGGGCGGCGTTATCCCGCCCGGCAATGCCGGGCGGGGTCCGAAGGGCGACGGGAGCCTGGGGGACTGCAACCGCACGACCGTGATGATCCAACAACAAGGAGAGAAAGAGAAGGAGTCTACCATGGCAGACACAGTGCAAACCACACCGGCAGGACACACCGTACCCGGCAGCACCCTCAGCAGCACCATGCGGACAGGCGGTGTCCACCTCATGCGCTATGGGCTCGTGCTCGTCGTGGCCTGGATCGGGGCCATGAAGTTCACGGCGTACGAGGCCAACGGCATTCAGCCCCTGGTGGCCAACAGTCCCTTCATGGGCTGGGTGTATCACGTCTTCAGTATCCAAGCATTTTCCAACGTCTTGGGTGTCGTGGAACTCGCCATCGCCCTGACGATCGCCCTGCGACCGCTGTCGGCCGCCGTGGCGGCGGTGGGGAGCGCGGCAGCGGTGGGGATGTTCCTCACCACGCTGAGCTTTCTCGTGTCCACCCCCGGCTGGGAGCCAAGCCTGGGCGGCTTTCCAGCCCTCGCGGTCGTGCCGGGGCAGTTCCTGCTCAAGGATGTCGTCCTCCTTGGCGCCGCACTCTGGTCGTTGGGAGAGGCGCTGCAAGGAATGGAGCGCGGGCGTGAGTCGTCTGCGACGGCGCACATCTGATGCGTGACAGGAGACCCCGCCCTATGCAGCGTGGCGTGCATCTTCGACTGCACGCTGAGGGCGGGCAGATGTTCACCATGTAGAGAGGACACGACGATGAGTGTGACATTATTACCAGCAGATGCACATAATCAACGCACGATCACCCAGGGCCACCCGCCGCATTGGCAGAACCCGCCCGGCGGCAACTACGATCTTGTGGTCCTCGGCGGAGGTCCAGCCGGGTTGATCGCAACTCTGACGGCCGCAGCGGGCGGCCACCGCGTCGCCATGACGGAGAAGCGGTTGACGGGCGGGACCTGCGTCAACTTCGGCTGTACGCCAAGCAAGGCACTGATCCGCTGCGCCCGCGCCGTCCACGAGGCCAGGCGGGGCGCTGATTTCGCCTTCCGGCTCACCACACCCCCGCACGTCGATTTCGCCAAGGTCATGGAACGCGTCCGCCGCATCCGGTCCATGAGCAGCGCCGGTGACGCCGTGCACGTGGTTGCCGGGGCAGGGGTAGACGTCTACCTCGGTCACACCCGCTTTACCACGCCGAACACCGTGGCGGTAGACGGTCGCGAGCTGCGTTTCACCAAGGCGGTGCTGGCGACGGGCTCGCGCCCCGCCGCCCCGACCATCGAGGGGCTCCGCCAGGGCGAGTACGTGAACAACGAAAGCGTCTTTGCACTGACTGAGCTCCCCCGGAGGCTGGTGGTACTTGGGGGCGGGCCGATGGGCAGCGAATTAGCGCAGGCCTTTCGCCGACTCGGCAGCGAGGTGGACCTGGTCCACTCCGGGAACAATCTGTTGCCGAAGGATGAGCCGGAGGCAGGCGAGGTACTGCGCCGCCGGTTCGAGCGCGATGGCATACGCCTGCACTTCGACTGTAGGGCGGTGCGGGCGGGCAACGGCCGGCTGACGGTGCGGGGCCAGGCCGAAACGCGGGACCTGGAGTATGACACGCTGCTGCTGGGCATCGGGCGCAAGGCAAACGTCGACGACCTCGGACTGGAGGCCGCGGACATACGCGTAAAAGATGGGGCCGTGGAGGTCGATGCGTGTCTGCGGACAAGCAACCCGGCCGTCTACGCCGCCGGTGACGTGGCGTTCCCGGCAAAGTACACGCACGCCGCGATGGCGACGGCGCGGTTGTGCGTGGCGAACGCCCTGGACGGCGCGCACCGCCCGGCGCGCGACTTGATCATCCCGCATTGCACCTACACCGACCCTGAGGTCGCCACCGTCGGCTTGACCCCGGTGCGGGCGGCCGAGGAGGGGGTCGCCTTGGACACACACCGCCTAGAACTTTCACAGGTGGAGCGGGCATTTATTGATGGTGAAGAGGAGGGGTTCGCGGCGATCTACACCCGCAAAGGGACCGGCGAGATTGTCGGGGCAACGTTGGTGGCGGCGCACGCCGGGGAGATGATCAGCGAACTGACGCTGGCGGTCACGAGCAAACTGCCGATGGAGGCGCTGGCTGAGACGGTCCACTGCTATCCTACCCAGGCAGAGGTGTTTCAGCGGATCGCGCTGGAATACGTGAAGTCGGCGAAGCAGACGTTCGGGCGCTGAAGCTGCGACTGTCGTTTCCTAACGCATCCTGAGCGGTTGTCATGAAACGGAGCCGCCATGGCGCGGGGTATCCTCCTAGAAGCTCCAGGTCGGGACGCTAGGGGGACGGCGCGTCATGAGGCGCCGCAGGAGGGGAAAGGACCCGAGCAGGAAGTCGGTACACCCGAGGTCGGACGTATAGGAAATTCAAAAGCCTTTTTCGTCCTGGTCCCCCCGGTCGCACGCTCCCGCTGGCGGCTGCGCGCAGCGATGGCTGCGACCTCAGCGCCTAGCGGCTGTGGCAGGCAGCCGCGTGCAGCAAGGCCCAGCGCGGCGTAGTACGGCTGGACTTGCAGCTCAGGAGGGGGGAGGGTGGAAGTCTCAGGGGTTCCCTCGCGCGAAGGCTTCGGGGCGGTCGGTTTGGGAAAGCGGGGGAGGACGATTTCAATCAAACGGAATTTCACAGGTGCACAGGCATGCGATAAGCGGTCGCGGCACGCACGTCGCCTACGGAATCACGCTGGCGTGGGCTGAGTCGAACGCGCATATCTCTTGGCGATAGCGGGCTAGTGCAATCGGAGGTGGGACGGGCGCAAGCTTGAGATGACGTAGGATGCGTGTAATTGCCGCCTCTGGGTGATGGCGGCGATGATCCGCAGTGCGCCACGTCGGCAAAACGGAAGGTCGCAAGGCTCCCTCCGCCCACACAGTGGCGGAAGACAGGTTGCCATAGCCAGATCAAATACACGGCCCAGCAGCCTGCCCCAGTGCCAGTAGGGGTACCAGTTTTCGCTTCCTCCCCGTCCACACCCTGCTGGCGTAGTGTAGGAATGATCGCGGCTCGGTGCAGCGCTCAACAGCCGCCGTAGCGCACGAGGTGAACACGTGGCAGGGGCACGATCGCGGCCAACTTTTCTAAAAGCTCCAACGGTGACAGCTTGATACCGGTGGCGCCGTTGGACCCTGGCCGGGTGAACATATACACGAGGTCTCCATGGTCGTCCTCCGTAAGCCGCTTAAGCGATACAGCACCTCATTGGCGTGCAAGGAAAAACCGTTGACATTGGCACACCGAGGTCCCGTGAGTGCGGGCCGTTCTCCTTGTCACGTGGGGAGCCCTGAGGCTTGACCCATACTCGTGAACAGAGTAGTCTCAATCCCTCAAACCTTCTGCTTGCAAAGGAGATAGATATGGCCCAACCTACCATCCCACCATGGATACAAACCCTCCAACAACGCGATGCGCAGTTCGCGGAGTCGTACCTGGCGCAGCGTGAGCGCATCCTGCAGGACGGTGCTATCCCGGCTAAGTATAAAATTCTGATGACCATGATTGTGGATGCGATTACGGCCCACGCGGATGGTGTGGCTAACATCGCCAATCGTGCCCGCGCCGCTGGCGCTACTGAAGCCGAGATCAATGAAACGGTTGAGGTAGCGTATCTGTTCGGCGGCACCCCGGCGCTGGTGACAGCGGTCAATGCCTTCCGGTAACCTGCTACACCAACGCCTCTGTACTCCCTCTCCCTGCCACTGCGTGGGCAGAGGGCGCCCAGCTTAACGGGCGCCCGTTCCCCGCGACTGCGTCGGCGGAGGGGCGCCAGTTTAACGGCGCCCCTTCCCTCTGGGAGAGGGTAGGGTGAGGGGCTCTCCCAGAGGCAAGCGAGACTCTTGTCTACTAGTACTTGGCCTGTGACTATAACCCGGGCATAGGCGTCATGCCCTACCAGCAGCACGCGCCGGTGTTGTGACGAAGATCTGGTGTGCGGGACGTAACTGCGTCTGGTAAAGGATCGTCAGCCCGGCTTCTGTGAGCAGCCACTGCCAGTCCTCAGGCGTGTATTTATTATGCATCGGAAAGAGACGAAAGCCGGCCTGTAAGCTGCCAGCCTGCTCTCCCTGCATGCTCTCCATACGCCGCGTCAGATAGGTCTGCAGAGGTTGACGGATCCAGTCGTTGAGCAGAAACAGACCACCGGGCGCCAGAACCCGCCGAATCTCTGCGAGCACGAACAAGGGCTCTTCGAAGATGTGCAGGACCGATGACATACTTACCAGATGTACCGTACCATCGGCGTGTGGTAAGGGCTGCGTTGCTGTATCATGCAGCACCAGGGTTGGTGTGGCACCCGTGGACGGCAGCTGCTGGCCATAGGCAATCATGGCGGGGGTGACGTCGTATCCGTAGAGTGTCGCCTGCGGACAGCGTTCCCCAAGGTCACGCAAAAACAGACCAGGCCCACACCCTAGATCGAGGATCACTGGACGCGGGGGGAGGTGCGGTGCGACGTGCCCGATGAAAAAGGCCCAGAAAGCTTCGTCAAAGCGTTCCGGGTATGTCCTGGCCATACGCTGCATAAATTCTTCGTCGGTGGAGCCACTTAGAGACTGGTGTGTCACCATGATGCTTCTCTCCTCAGGTGTGTTCCGTTGTGCCGACTAGAGTATCTGTGGTGTGCCATTGTTGCAAGTCAGTTTCCGCCTACGCCAGGCATGGGTATGCGCCTGCTGCTCGGTATTCCGAGCAAATGGTTCTGTCTTTTTCAAAAAAATTGGCTCTTCTATAGAGCCATTTTTCCAGATACAATTCGCTCACACACTGAGTCGCCGTTTCCATGTGGCTGGATACGGCGTGCCGCAATGCGTCACGTGGACTGCTCCAATGCACTACAACTGCAGCTTGTCAACACCTGCGTGCAGGAGGAAAAACGCATGATGCACACCGCCCCTAGCGTCTGTCCCTTGGATTGTGCGGATACGTGTAGTTTCACCGTCACGGTTGAGGATGAGCACATTGTGAAAGTCCGTGGTTCACGCGTCAATCCCCTCACACGTGGTGCCATTTGTGCCAAAGTCAGTCACTACCCCGAATTCGTGCATGGTTCTGACCGCCTTCTCACACCCCTCAAACGGACTGGCCCCAAGGGTGCAGGCCAGTTCGCCCGCATCACATGGGAGGAGGCCCTTGATCTTATCTATACGCGTTTTACAGGCATTCAGCAGGAATACGGTGCTGAGGCGATTGTGCCGCTCAACTATGCTGGTCCGCATGGCTTTCTCGCCGGTGGCTCGATGGATCTCCGGTTCTTTCACAGGCTTGGCGCTTCGAATCTGGTGCGCCGTCCATTGTGCGGTGGTGTGAAGAGTGAAGCCTTTGTGAGCACCTACGGCGCTGTCCCCTTGATGCGACCGGAACACGTGGCTGAGGCGCAACTGATTCTCGTCTGGGGTAATAATGTCACCGTGTCGCAAATGCACCTCATGTCCTACATCAACGCTGCCCGTCGACGTGGCGCCAAATTGGTGGTGATCGATCCCCGCCGTGTGCCAGTAGCACGCAAAGCCGATCTGCATCTTGCCATCCAGCCTGGCACAGATGTGATACTGGCCTGGGCCTTGGCGGCTGAGCTGGAGCGGATTGGGGGCCTCGACCACGCCTTCATCGCGCCGCATGTGCTCGGAGCTGAGGCGTTCCTGGCCGAGGCACGGCGCCTGACGCTGGCTGAGGCAGCGGCTCTGTGTGGGGTTGAGGCCGTGCAGATTCAGCAACTGGCCGCCTGGTATAAGAGCATATCCCCAGCCGTCATCTGCCCCGGTAATGGACCTGAACGCAATCAGAACGGTGGGAGTGGATTCCGTGCTGTCTTTGCTCTCCCAGCACTGGCCGGCAAGTTTGGGGTTGTGGGTGGAGGCTTGTTGCAAGGGGCCAGTGCGGCGTTTCCGAAAACGCCCGGGCGCTTGCAGGGCGAGGCCTGGCGTAGCCCAGGCACCAGGTCTTTGAATATTGTGACTATTGGTCGCGATTTACTCGACCCCGACCTGCGTCCACCAATCAAAGGGCTGTTTATCTACAACCACAATCCCGTGATCGTCCACGTGGATCAAAATACCATGAAACGGGGCTTGGCACGTGAGGATCTGTTTACCGTGGTGTGTGACATCGTGCTGACAGACTCGGTACGCTACGCCGATGTTGTGTTGCCAGCCTGTTCGCATTTTGAATACGCTGATCTCTATCCGTCTTACGGCCATCATTTTCTGCAGCGGGCCGAGGCGGTCATTCCTCCAGTGGGGGAAGCGCTCCCCAATACCGAAATTTTCCGACGTCTGGCGCGCCGTTTTGGCTTCACTGAGCCGGCATTGCAGGCCAGTGACGCTGATCTCATGGATGAGGCACTCACGCTCGATGACGCGCGTTTACAGGGCATACGCCCCAGCCAACTACCGCTCGATCAGGCTCTCCCTATGACGTTTCAGGGCGGCGATGCAGTGTTGTTCCGCACCACCTTCCCCGCCACTCCAAGCGGCAAGATCGAGCTGTACTCTACGGCGCTAGAGAAGACGTATGGTTTACCGCTGCCACGGTATAAGCCAGTCGCTTCGCCCTATCCATTGACGCTGCTGACCCCCTCCTCAGATCGACGGATCACCTCCACCTTTGGCAACCTGGCCTACAGTGACGAGGTCTGGATCGAGATGCATCCCCAGGACGCCCAAACCCGCGACCTGTGTGAGGGGATGCTCGTCCGGGTCTGGAATGATCTCGGTGAAGTCCACTTGCGGCTGCGTCTGACCGAAGACGTGCGCCCTGGTGTGGTGTGCTCCCCCAAAGGGGCCTGGTTGCGCACCAGTGACAATGGTCAGACCGTCTCGGCGCTGGCTCCCTCACACTATGCTGACCTGTGCCAAGGGGCGTGTTTCAATGACACGCGTGTAGAAGTAGCAGCCATGGCGGAGAAGGCGCTGTAAAACGGACTCCCCAAGCGCAGGCTTGGAGCACCTTCTCCACCGCCCCCCACCCTGGCCCTCTCCCAGAGGGAAGGGGCGCCGTTAAACTGGCGCCCCTCCGCCGACGCAGTCGCGGGGAACGGGCGCCCGTTAAGCTGGGCGCCCTCTGCCGACGCAGTCGCAGGGGGAGGGAACGGATGCGTCGACGGCCGCGTGACTTTACCCCAAACTCTCCACGACCTTTAAAATCTCCTCCGGATCGGGGAGGGTACCCGGAGTATACCGCTGACGAAAGCGCACGATTCCGGCCTTGTCGACAACGATGACAGCGCGGAAACCGACGCCACGCTCTTCGTTCCATAAGCCGTAGGACTGCGTCACTTTGCCTTTGGGATGCCAATCAGAAAGTTCTGGGTAGGGGAGCCCACCCATCGACGTGGCCCATGCCCGATGTGCCGCGATATGATCACAACTGATGCCCAGTACCTGGGCCTGCCGCTCCTCCAATCGGCTGTGGTAACGCCGGAAGGTAACGGCTTGCTCCGTTCAACCACTGGTAAAGTCAAAGACGTGAAATGACAGGACGACGTATTTCTGGCCACGGTATTGGCTCAGACTAATATCACCTTCGCTGACCGAGGGCAGGGTAAACTCAGGAGCGACCTCACCGACTTCTGCAGGCATTGCTGTCCCTTTCTTCAGGTAGTTGACCATACCTCCGGGTCGGTATCTTAACATCGTACACTTCGTCGTTCCAGCCATGAGGATTCCTGTGTTATCATTGCCCAGAAGTAGAGGGATTTCCAGAAAACAGTCTTTGCGCTGAGAGGTAAGGTACGTGGCAGCAGCTCACGCTCCTGATCTGCGTGTCCAAGTTGCAGGTTTGACGTTGCAAAACCCAATTATGGCAGCCTCGGGTACGTGTGGATACGGCGAAGAGCTCCATCCCTTTGTCGATCTCAACTGCCTGGGTGCGGTGGTGGTCAAGGGACTTTCGCTCAAACCCACTAGGGGCAATCCGGGCCCGCGCCTGGTGGAGACAACGTGTGGCATGCTGAACTCTGTGGGGTTGCACAACATTGGCATTGAGGCATTTCTTGCCGAGAAGCTGCCGGCACTCCGACGGTATCGCACGCACATCATAGTGAATTTTTTTGGTGATGCGCCGGCAGATTATGCTGCCGTAGCGGAACGTGCCAATGACACCGAAGGGATTGCGGCTCTAGAGGCCAATATTTCGTGCCCGAATGTACAACATGGAGGGATGCTCTTCAGCTGTGATCCGCACCTGACCTTTCAAGTCGTCGAGCGTGTGCGCAAAGTGACCTCGCTGCCGCTGATCGTCAAGCTCAGCCCCAACGTCACCGACATCACGGCCATTGCCCGCGCCGCCGAGGACGCTGGCGCTGATGCTGTGTCGTTGATCAACACCCTATTGGGCATGGCGATCGATCTGGATACACGCACACCGCGTTTGCCCCTGGGCTTCGGTGGCTTATCAGGCCCGGCTATTAAGCCGTTGGCCTTACGCATGGTATGGCAAGTCGCCCAGGCTGTGCGCATTCCGGTGATTGGTCTCGGTGGTATTATGACCGGTGAAGATGCGCTTGAGTTTCTCGTGGCTGGCGCCACTGCGTGTCAGGTGGGGACGGCGAGCTTTGTGGATCCTGCCGCGTGCCGAAATATTCTCATTGAAATGACGCGTTACCTGCAACGTCACCACATCGCCACGGTGGCGGAGCTCTGTGGGACGCTCCGTTTCCCGAACGTCAGGGACTGAGGAGGGCCTATGCCTGCTGACACCGACGTGCTGCGTCGGGACATTGTGGCGGTTTGCCAGCGCCTGTATCAGCGGGGATTTATCGCTGGTACAGAGGGGAATGTCAGTGCCTTGGAAGGAGCCGACCGGCTATGGATTACCCCGTCAGGGCACCACAAAGGGCTTTTACAGCCTGCGGACTTGCTGCTCATTGATCTCCACGGACAGGTGCTGTTCGGCGACGGACGTCCCTCAAGTGAAACGCCGATGCACCTGGCGCTGTATCGTTGCCGACCTGATATTCGCGCTGTCGTACACGCGCACCCGCCGCTGGCAACAGCCCTCACCGTTGCTGGCTACCACCTCGAACCGCCTTTGCTCCCTGAGGCTGTCGTGGCCTTGGGAGAGGTGCCAACGATTCCATATCAGATGCCTACCACGTGGCAGTTTGCCAACGATGTCGGTGCGGCCATGCGCCAGGCTGAGGCAGCCCTGCTGGAAAACCATGGCAGTGTCGCAGTTGGCGCCTCGCTCCAAGCAGCCTTTAACAAGATGGAAATTGTCGAGCGTGCCGCCCAGATCCTCTATCTGGCGAAGCTCCTCGGCCGTGTGCAACCGCTGTCGCCAGAGGCGGTCACCGCCCTGCAGGCGTTGCGACAGAGCTAGCCAATGTATCCTCAGGCACTCTGGTAGCGTGTGCCGTGTGCCTGGACGGCGTGGGATGACATGCGCAGGGGTAGATCACGAGATGTATAGAGTCCAGCACGATGAGGCAAGCATGAGGCAACGGAAAGCCAAATCTGTCGTACGGGAATATGTGGAGGCCTTCGTCTTTGCCATCGTTTTGGCGCTCGTCATGCGCCAGTTCGTAGTCCAGGCCTTCAAAATTCCTTCGGCATCCATGGAGACCACGCTCCTCGTGGGTGACCACATCCTGGTTAATAAATTTCTCTACTATTTTACGCTCCCAAAACGCTCAGATATCGTGGTGTTTCAATACCCGTGGGAAGAGGACCGCGATTTCATCAAACGAGTCATCGGCCTGCCAGGAGATCGGGTGTACGTACGTGACTGGCAAGTGTATGTGAATGACCAGCCATTGCACGAGCCCTATGTGCACTACACCAGCAACTTTCGGCAAGAGCAGGGTAACTTTGGACCAGTCGTGGTGCCCAAAAAGGGCGATCGTATTGAGATACGTAGTGACAAGCACCTGTATCTCAACGGGGAACCTGTGCCCATACCGGCGGGCACCTTCCGACCCCGGAATGACAATATCCCTATGACGGCTCTGGAAGTCTTTTATGGAGCGCTGCTGCCTCCAGGCACCACCTTACAGCATACACTTGAACCACGCCCTGTGGAACACGACTACTATTTTGTGTTAGGAGATCATCGTGATAATAGCCAGGATAGCCGCTACTGGGGCTTTGTACGGAGCACGCGTTTGAAGGGCAGAGCCTTTTTCATTTACTGGTCCTGGGATCGCGAGGGCAGTTTTGTCCACCATATCCGGTTCGATCGCCTCGGAAAGCTTTTAGATCTGCCGGCGTCCTAAGGCGGGAGCGCAGTGTCCATCAAGCCCAAGTCGTGCGATGCCGCCTCGCTCTCGGCGCTACACAGGCTCTGTAAGGCCTGAGCCAGTTGGACGAATTGGTGCACGGGAAGTTCCTGGGCGCGGGCGTGCTCATTGAGAGCAAGGTCAGTGAAGACGCCAGCCAAGGCTGTTCTGGTCAGCACCTGCGGAAAGGCGGCCAGGAGATTGGCACGTAAGGTCTTGCGTCGATGGGCAAAGGCATTTTTGACAATACGAAACAACCAACGGTCGTCACATGCAGGCCAGGGTAAGACGGGAAACGGCCTCAACGTTATCACGCTGGAGTCAACCGCTGGCACCGGCGCGAAAGCGTGTCGTGAGACGTCAAAGTTGTGCGTGATGCGAGCGTAGTACTGCACGAAGACCGATAGCGCTCCGTATGTGCTGCTGTTTGGCGGGGCCGCAAGACGGGCTGCCACTTCTTTCTGGAGCATAATGACGAGCCGCGACAGACGCTGGCGAAACGCCAACAGGCGCTGCACAATAGCCATGCCTGTGCTGTACGGCAGGTTGGCCACGACCACCAGAGGCTGTGGAAGGAGCTCATAGTCGTAGAACCGCGCATCGGCCTCGATAATGTGCACATGGATTGCGGACGCAAATCGCTGTTGCAAGGTGCGGGCATAGTGGGAGTCGACCTCGATGGCATAGAGGGCATGCGTACGCTGCGCAAGCGCCGTTGTCAGCGTGCCCCGGCCCGGCCCGATCTCAAGTACTGTATCATCGGAAACGAGAGCAGCGCTCTGGAGAATGCGTTCAACGACGAGCAGATCGCGCAAAAAAACTTGCCCGAGGCGCTTCCGGTGGTATGAGATCTTTTTTGGCATGCTCTGTCATCTCCGTTAGCCTTGGCACGGGAGCGCTACATCACCTCAGGCTGCTCTTGTAGTATACACTCCATACCGTCAGAGACTCGACACTGCCGGTCCACTACGCTATGATCCCTCCGCGCAGGGAGCACGTCCTGACGTTGTGCTTTCTCTATGCTTCTTGTAATGTTGTCCACTGAAAACATATCATAACTTTCCCCTGCTTGTCCGAATTATAGTGAGAGTTAGGGTTACGCATGAAAATCCATGAATACCAGGGTAAAGACATCTTACGCGCTTATAACGTGCCTGTCCCCAGAGGGCATGTCGCGTCCTCGCCCCAAGAAGCACGACAGGCGGCGGAGGCGCTCGGAGGGAATCGCTGGGTGGTCAAAGCCCAGATCCATGCAGGGGGACGCGGCAAAGGCGGGGGCGTGCGGGTAGCGACCAGTACTGCGGAGGTGGAACAGAGTGCCGCGACACTCCTGGGACAGAAGCTGGTTACACCGCAGACTGGTCCAGAAGGCCGGATCGTGCAGCGCGTGCTGATCGAAGAGGGCTGTGATATTGCCCAGGAATTATACTGTGGAATCGTGATCGACCGGCAATTAGGGCAACCAGTGTGTATGGTGAGTCCGGTTGGGGGGATGGACATTGAGGCGGTGGCCGCGACCACACCAGATCAAATCTTTCGGGAGTCCATCGACGTGCTGCTTGGCCTGGCGTCCTTTCAGGCGCGGCGCCTTGTCGAGCAACTCAAAGTCGGGGCAGAAGCGCAGCAGGTGCTGCCACCGCTGTTACGGAAACTCTACGACGTCTACTATGACAAAGACTGTACGCTGCTCGAAATCAACCCGCTGATACTGACCGAGGCGGGGCTACCCCTGGTCCTTGATGTCAAAATGGAGTTCGACGATAATGCTCTCTTCCGCCATCCTGATGTGGTAGCGCTGCGGGATCTTGCCGAGGAAGACCCCCTGGAAGTTGAAGCTTCGAAGTATAACTTAAATTATGTAAAACTTACTGGTAATATTGGTTGTATTGTCAATGGCGCTGGCTTAGCGATGGCGACCATGGATATCATCAAGCTTGCAGGGGCTGCCCCAGCCAATTTTTTGGATGTCGGCGGAGGAGCCAGTGCTGAGGCGGTCGAGAACGCCTTCCGTCTGCTCATGGCTGATCCGCATGTCCAGGCTGTCTTAATCAATGTCTTTGGCGGCATTTTACGCTGCGATGTCTTTGCCCAGGGAGTGCTCCAGGCCATGGCGAACGTGCAGGTCACAGTGCCAGTTGTCGTGCGCATGGAGGGCACGAACGTCGAAGAGGGGCGGCAGATTCTTGCGGAGTCCGGTCTCAATTTTCGCATCGCTGATAGCATGGCAGACGCCGCGCACCAAGTGGTGCAGGCTATCCAGGGGTAGGAGCAGCCGGATGAGTATTCTGGTGGATCAGAGCACCCGTCTGCTGGTCCAGGGAATGGGACGTGAGGGCAGGTTCCATGCCGAGCAGGCTATCGAATACGGTACGCGTTTTGTCGGTGGCGTGCATCCCGGACGCGGCGGTGGTGCGGCTTTAGGGCGTCCGCTGTTCAACAGTGTCGCTAAAGCGGTGGCCGATACAGGGGCGAACACCACGCTCATCTTTGTGCCAGGGCCTGCGGCAGCGGATGCGATGGTGGAAGCGATCGATGCTGGCATCGGGCTGGTGGTGTGCATTACCGATGGCATTCCCATCCGCGATATGCTGGTGGTGCGTCGCTACATGATTGGGAAACATGTGAGCCTTCTCGGTCCCAACTGTCCTGGTTTGATCTCTCCAGGGAAAGCCAAAGTGGGCATCATGCCGGCACACATCCACACGCCTGGACGGGTGGGGGTGCTGTCCCGCAGTGGCACGCTGACCTACGAAGCCGTGTCACAGCTTACGGCCCGCGGCATTGGTCAATCCACGTGTGTCGGTATCGGCGGCGATCCGGTGGGTGGGTTAACGTTTGTCCAGTGCCTTGAAAAATTTCAACAGGATCCCGAGACCGATGCCGTGGTGCTGATTGGCGAAATTGGTGGCACAGCGGAAGAAGACGCTGCGGCCTACATTACGCAGCACGTCACCAAACCGGTAGTGGGCTTCATTGCTGGGCAGACTGCGCCGCCGGGACGACGCATGGGGCATGCTGGTGCCATTATTGCCGGTGGGCAGGGCACCGCTACCTCAAAAATTGCTGCTATGGAACACAGTGGGATCAAGGTTGTGCACAGTCCGGCGAGAATTGGCGAGACAATTGCCGAGGTGCTGCAACACACGGCCTAAAGGAGAAACATGGAACGGACACTTGCGATCATCAAGCCCGATGCAGTGCAACGCAACCTGGCTGGTAAAATCCTGGCGCGTCTCGAGGCGGAGGGTTTTGTGATACTGGGCCTGAAGATGGTCTATCTGAGCAAGCAGGACGCTGAACGTTTCTATGAAGTGCATCGTGGCCGGCCGTTTTTCGAGAGTCTGACCTCCTATATGGCCTCCGGACCCGCTATCCCCATCCTCCTGCAGCGTGACAATGCCATTCAGACCTTACGCGAGTTGATGGGGGCTACCAACCCCATGCAAGCAGCCACTGGCACGATACGCCAGGAATTTGGCCTCGACGTGGAAAAAAATGCCATGCACGGCTCAGATTCCCCTGCCTCAGCCGTCCAGGAAATCCCTTTTTTCTTCAATTACCTCGAATTCCGTGAGCGTTCCTGAGGGACCGCGACTCTGTGGCCAATCAGAGGCCATGCCGGCCTCGTGTGCTAGAGCAGATATCCGTATTTAAAATTTGAACGTTCAATGCGGCGTTTGAGTTGGGTGACTTTCTCGTTCTCTTCCTGGAAGGGGTCGTTACACTTGACCCACAGATTGAGAAGGTAACCAATACGGATATAGTTCCAGTCGAGATCGTAGGGGATGCGCTTCATTTTGGCGAGCTTGATAAGCTCCCCACGCATCTTCGCCCGAGTGTTTTGGGGCGGATCAACCATGGCTTTCTCAATCTGCTCATCGGTCGCTAGCCGTCCGACCTTTCCCTTCCGCTCTAAGAGGAAGTATAATCCTTTCTCGCGCCGAATATCGTGATATTGCAGATCAAGCATAAGCATACGATCGCCACTGGCTTCTGGTGACAGATTGGTGCGCTCACCATAGGCTTGTAGGAGGTGCAGTTTGATCACCCAGTCGATCTCGCGGTGCAACTGCATAGGATCTTCTTCGAGCTTGGTCAGTACGTACTCCCATTTTTCCAGGATATCAGCCGCCTCAGGGCTCATCGTCCGTGTACTGTAATAGCGGTGCGCCAGATCAAGGTACTCTTTCTGCAACTCTAGCGCCGAGTATTTCTTCCCACTGTTCAGAGGGACTGCTTCGCGACAGGTCAAGTCGCGTGAAATATCTTTGATCGCCCGAACCGGATTGCGGAGAGAAAAGGTCGGTGGGAGGAAATCATCTTCGATCATCTGCAGCACAAGAGCCGTGGTCCCCACCTTCAGGTAGGTGGAGAACTCCGACATGTTCGAATCACCCACGATGATATGCAGCCGGCGGTATTTTTCCTTGATAGCGTGCGGTTCATCACGGGTATTGATGATGCTACGCTCATTTGTCGTGGTTCCAGAAATCTTCTGCCGAATGTGCTGCGCGCGCTGCGAGATGTGATAGACTGTGCCCCGCCTGGTGCGAAATACCTTCCCAGCCCCGGTGAAGATCTGCCGCGTGACCAGGAAAGGAATAAGCTGTTCGGCCATGTAGTAGAAATCAGCCGTGCGATCTGCCAGGTAATTTTCGTGGCATCCGTAAGAATTGCCAACGAAATCGGTGTTATTTTTAAAAATGGCTAGCTCACCCTGGAAACCTTCCTCATGCACCTTATTCTGGGCATAATTGAGTAAGTTTTCCAGAATGCGCTCGCCGGCTTTGTCGTAGATCATGACGTCCATGGGGCTAGCGCACTCTGGGGTGGCGTACTCAGGATGGCATCCCGTGTCGAGATAAAAACGCGCCCCGTTTTCGAGAAAGACATTCAGAAAGCCTTCCGTGGTAATGAGCTTCTCAAAGAGATAACGTACGACTTTTTCTGATGGGAGAGTGCGCCGTCCATTACAGGTAAACGCAATACCGAACTCGTTTTCCAGCCCGTAGATGCGCTTTTTCATAAATGCTCACAGCCCATTGTTGGTGGCCGTCATCGCCCGAGCAGCCTCGTCCTGCGTCATGCGATAGAATTTCCGGCCGACGCGCCTACGCTCTAGGAGGCCAACCTCTAGAGCACTCTCCTCGGCTGGCGGTCGCTCATACCCAGCCAGCAAACTCTGACGGCTTAGGGCTAACGCCTCCGCTAACGGCAGGTCTGGCCGATAATGCTCCTGCAAGTAAGTGCGGATACGGTCAGCCTGCCCACCGATCACGGCGAACTGCCGACGGTCTGTGATCGTACCATCAAAGGAGACATGATACATCTCGTTTTGCGCCGCAGTCTCACCGACTTCCACCACCAAAATTTCTACTTCCAGCGGCTTAGGATCACGGGTAAAAATAGTGCCCATGGTCTCTGAATAGGCATTCGCCAACGACTTAGTAGTAACATCCTGACGGCTATAGGCATAGCCTTTGAGATCCGCATAGCGGATACCAGCCTTGCGGAGATTTTCGAACTCACTATACTTGCCAACGCCGGCAAAAGCAATGCGGTCATAGATCTCGGAGATTTTGTTAAGCGATGCACTCGGGTTTTCCGCTATAAGAAGGAGCCCATCGGCGTACTCCACGGCGACGATAGAGCGCCCCTTGGCAATGCCCTTGCGCGCATACTCAGCCTTGTCCTGCATGATTTGGTCGGGCGACACATAGAAAGGCACGGCCATAGCGGCTACCCTTGCAACGCTGCAATGAGTCGTTCACTCAGAGGACGGATCTCATCGTCAGTGACGTCTGCCACACCATCGTGCGTGACTATTTTCACGATTGGATAAATCCCCCGTACAAGGTCAGGACCGCTCGTGCCCACATCAACATCCGCTGCATCAACGAGCGCCTCTAAGGCTAAAGCCAGAGCGGCCTCCCGTTTCATGTCCGCTTTGAAGAATTTCTTGAGGGTGCTACGGGCTTCTTTCCCTCCCGAACCCGTGGCATAAAACTGCAACTCCTCATAACGCCCACCGGTCACGTCGTACTTAAAGATACGGCCCTGCTGCTGGCGTAGCTCATAGCCGGCAAAAATGGGAATAACAACGAGCCCATGAAAGGCGGCCGGAAGGTTTTGCTTCACCATCTGCGCCAGCTTATTTGCCTTGCCGTCAAGGGCGAGCGTCTCCCCTTCAATCTTATGATAATGCTCCATCTCGACCTGGAAAAGCTTAATCATTTCCAAGCAGGGGCCAGCTGCACCAGCCATGGCAATGACCGAATAGTCGTCCGCTTTATAGACTTTTTCGATACGTCGCGACGATATCTCAAACCCTTCCGTGGCCTGGCGATCACCGGCCATCATGACTCCATCCATAAACCGCAACGCCAGGACTGTCGTGGCAAAAGGTACTACTTCCATCAACCGCAGCTCGCTGCCAGTAAGCTGCGGCACATGGTGCAGATGTTGGAACGGAAGGAGATGCGGAAAATCATGCCGCAGCAACTCAAAGAAGCTCGCACCCTCGTAGCTTCCTGAAAACAAGGGCACCTTACTCTCCTCCTCGCTGCACGTAGTTTTTCACAAACTCCTCAGCGTTTTCCTCTAAGACCTCATCGATTTCGTCAATCAAGGCATCCATATCGTCCCGTAGCTTTTCACCCTTCGACGACAAATTTGACGTCGGCGTGCTCGCTGTCGTCGTCTGCGTGTCACTGGTGCGCCGCACTTGCTGCTGCCCACCACCTTCGGCGCATGTAACAATGCCTGCCCATGCCGCTCTCGTCTGTTCCCTCACCATAATACGCTCCTTCTGTGTGGGCTCTCCCGCGGCCCAGCGTTGCCTATGTGACAATGTTGGCAACCAGGTCTGCAGCGGTCTCCGAACGGTCCAGCAACTGCTGTACGTGGCGTTTCGTACCGCGCGTTGGCTCCTCCATCATGATGCGTTTGATGGGGCCGTCACCAAGATTAAACGAGATCGAATCCCAGTTCACCCCAAAAATTTGGTTCTTAAACTTTTTGAGACACTGCCCACGGAAATAGGCGCGTGTATCTTCAGGCGGGTCATCCATAGACCGCACGATATCCTCTTCTGTGAGCATGCGCCGGGCCGCTCCACTGCGTTCCAGCACGTAATACAAACCCTTCTCCGGGCGGATATCATGATACTGCAAGTCCATCATCGCAATGCGTGGATCATCCCAGCCACTCCCCCGACGCTCCATATAATTTGTCAAGAGGTATAACTTCATCACCCAATCAATCTCCCGAGACAGTTGCATAGGGTCACTGGCCAGGCGATCCAACACAGAACCCCATTCCGCCACCACCACTGGATAAGTCGGATGGCAGTCAGGATATTGCACAATGTACCGCTGCGCCGCCTCATGATACCAGCGCTGAATATCGATCGCCGTCATTTTGGCACCGTTTTTCATGGGCACTGCCACCTGACACGTCGGATCATGGGAAATGTCCCGCAAAGCCCGGACGGGGTTCCGTAGCACCAACGGCTCCGGCAAAAACCCTTCTTCAATCATTTGGAGTACGACGAGCGCCGTGCCGACTTTCAGGTAGGTCGTGAACTCCGACATGTTGGCATCGCCGACAATGACGTGCAGACGGCGATACCGGTCGCGGTTTGCATGTGGCTCATCACGGGTATTGATAATGGGGCGCTTCACCATCGTGTCCAGCCCCATCTCCGTTTCGAAGAAGTCGGCACGTTGCGAAATCTGGTATGGCACATGCTCAGTCCCATTTTCTGAGCCAACCTTCCCAGCCCCGCAAAAAATCTGCCGTGACACCAGGAAAGGCATAAAGCGTTCGGCAATCGTCTGAAACGGCGTGCGCCGGTCTAACAGATAGTTTTCATGATAGCCGTAGCTATTGCCCTTCTGATCACTGTTGTTTTTGTAGATGATAATCGTCCGACCAAGCGGGATGAGCTGGTTAGCCCCCAAACGGCTCAAGTTGAGGATGCGCTCCCCGGCCTTCTCATAGCGGATAAGGTCAAAGACATTGGAACATTCCGGCGTGGAGAATTCTGGGTGTGCATGATCGACATAGAAGCGCGCGCCATTTGGCAAAATCTTGTTAATCGCCATGTTGTCCTGATGATCCGGGACGTCGTACTCGTCATCCAGCTCAAACCCTCTGGCATCGACCAGCGGGTCCTCTTGATCGTAGTCCCACAACAGCTTGAGCGACTGGTCAGCGTTGTAGCTATTCACCAGTAACAAGGAGGTGGCAATGGAATCGAACTCCAGGTCATTCTGGACCACAAGGCCATATTCCGTTTCCGAGCCAAGGATTTTCGGGAGCGCCATGACACCTCCAAACTCAGGGCCGTGCATCACCCGCACTGCCGTGCAGGCTGTGAACAACACCAGATATCACAAGAGCCCTCACACCACCTCCTAGAGGTACTGTCCCGGGGTAATATCTTCAATAGGCCGTAGCTTCGGAGTCTTTGAACCCACGAGCGTACGAATGTTGATGATCTTCTCCCCTTTGGTACCGGAAATCCGCGCCCAATCATCAGGATTCGTGGTATTTGGGAGATCCTCGTTCTCCTTGAACTCCTCCTGCACAGCATTGAGGAGGTCTTCCAACTTTAGGCCTTTCTCGCGGATGGCCAGGAAGCGTTTCAACGCCGATTTTTTTGCCCGCGCCACAATGTTTTCGATCATTGCCCCGCTTGCAAAATCCTTGAAGTAAAAGGTCTCCCGGTCACCCTTGGCATAGGTCACTTCCAGAAATTTGTTCTCGTCCCGCGTGCTGTACATGTGTTCACAGGTCTGGTCAATGAGCCACGTCGCCGTGGCCTCACGGTCACGGCCATGGCGCCGCAATTCCTCGTCATGCAGGGGCAGATCGGCGAGCAGATACTTTGAGAAGATATCTCTAGCGGCCCGCTTGTCGGGCCGCTCGACTTTGATCTTAAGGTCTAAGCGCCCGGGGCGTAACACCGCCGGATCGATCAGATCCTGGCGATTGCTCGCGCCAATGACAATAACATTTTCAAGCGACTCCAGGCCATCCAGCTCTGAGAGGAACTGGGCGACCACGGTGATCTCGACATCCGACGAGATCCCCGAGCCACGCACCCGAAACAGGGAGTCCATCTCATCGAAAAAGACAATCACTGGCGTCGTGTCAGTCGCCTTTTCCCGTGCCTTCTTAAACACCTCACGGATTTTTGACTCAGTCTCGCCCACGTACTTATTCAGGAGTTCAGGCCCTTTGATGTTGAGGAAATAACTTTGCGCCTCGACACCCTTACGCACCGCCAAACTGCGCGCTAGACTATTCGCTACCGCCTTGGCAATCAGGGTTTTCCCACAGCCTGGCGGGCCATACAAGAGCACGCCTTTCGGTGGGCGCAGACGGTGTTCGCGGAATTCCTCAGGATAGAGATACGGGAGTTCAATACCATCCCGGAGGTCTTGGATCTGGGTGTCCAAACCACCGATATCCTTGTAGGTGACATTGGGCACTTCTTCTAGCACAACCTCCTCCACCTTCGATTTGGGGAGTTTCTCCAGCACAAAGTTCGACCGCGTCTCGAGCAACAAGTTGTCCCCAATATCTAAGTCCAAGAGCCGGGCGTGATCCGAGAGCGTGACCACCCGTTCTTCGTCGGCACGTCCCATGACGAGGACACGCCGCTCATCCAGGCGATCTTTCAACCGTACGACCTCACCGCGAGACTCATAGGTACTGATATCAATCACATTCAGTGACTCATTCAGTACGAGCAGTTGGCCTTCCTCAAAGGTAGCATTCTCAAGGCGGGGATGGACATTAACTTTCAAATGCCGCCCGTCAATGTCAATGTCCAGCGTGCCATCAGCGTTGCGCTGGCGAAAGACCCCATAACTATTAGGGGGCATGCAGAGCTTTTCGACTTCCTTCTTGAGGGCGTTGATCTGCTCCTTCGCCTCTTGCAGAGCGCTTACGAGCTTCTCGTTCTGCTTTTTCCCCTGCGTCAGCTGCTCTAGCGACTGATGGTACTTCCGTTTCAGCGCCTCGTAGTGGCTAATCGTTTTCTCCAGGTGTCGTACCAAGCTCTCGGAGTCGTGTTCAACAACCCTGATTCGCTCTTGTAAATCTTTGATTTCTATCTCGTACTGGGCGAGTTTGCTCTGGAATGAGGCTTCTGAGCGTGGCATATGGATGGAGAGTTTGCGCATCGTGTCGCGGACAAACCCCTTCCTCTCTTCCTGCGGGAAGTTCTCCATAGTCAAGAAACCTTCTCCTTAATGGTGGTGAGCAAACTCCATAACTTTTGACGCCCGTACCGCTAACCCTAGCACACTTGGCAGGGGGTGTCAAGCATCAATAAAGCCTGTAATATGCTGAATTTTCTGGAGTTTCTGCGTGTGCACACACTGCTGGCACTGTCAAGATTATACCTCAAGACGGCCCTGCGAAACCACCTCCACTTGCCGCTGGAGCGCCGCACCGCTAACGGCAAACACCCAGATAGATGGTTCTAACCGTGCTTGACAAAACCTAACGATTGTGCGAATGATTGTAGCATTAATATGTCTGGGTGCCAGGGGAAATGCGTTATGTATTGTATGGCGCGAGGGGGTACGTGCCATGGGATGGCTGTCGTCCTCCCGTGCAGGCCCTGGTGCCGCACCGCCCTGGGAGGCCGCAAGGGCTCAGAGGAGCCTAGCATATCTCTGGCATGTATCTGGCATGTATAATGTACTCTTCCACGTCATACTGTTTGCGTATCTCTTGGCCTCCTTGCTCTTCTGGCTCTATATGGGGCTGCGGCAGCGCTGGATCTTTCACCTGGCTCATGCTCTGCTGGGGGGAGGGTTTGGTCTGCAAACGTTCATCCTGAGCTATAATCTCTACATCCGGACGTTGCCGTTGTGGGGGGAGGTGGCGACGTCACTGGGGTTACTCTCCTGGGCCATCATTGCGGTATATCTCGCGGCGGTATGGCGCTACCGTATCGAGGCGCTGGGGGCCTTCATTGTGCCGCTCGCTTTCCTCGCTGCCGCGTCTGCCGGAGTCCCCGTGACCACGCCGGTCCGGTTGCCACTGGCGGTGCAGCATGTGTGGCTCGGCCTACATATTGTTCTCGCACTACTCGGTTATGCGGCGCTTACCCTGATGTTTTGTGCCGGGGTCATGTATCTCATTCAGGAACGCCAGCTGAAGTCGAAGCGTCCTGGAGCCTGGTATCATTATTTACCGTCACTGACACTGCTCGATGAGCTGAACGCCAAGGCGCTGCTGCTAGGTTTCCCTTTCTTAACACAGGGCATCGTCACGGGTTCGGTGTGGGCCAAATACACGTACGGGTCGTATCTGCAATGGAACCTGACCTCACTCCCGCTCCTCCTGGCGTGGTTCATGTATGCTCTATTGCTGGGAGGACGGCGGACGTTGGGCTGGCAAGGTATTAAGGCCGCCCGGGCGACGGTGGGCGGGTTTATTGTCGTTTTGGCGTCGTATTTTGTGCATACTTTGTGAGTGCCCCTGGGGCGATGGAGCGAACGCGCATGGCGATTGTTGTGGTTGGGTTGAACCATACGACGGCCCCAGTAGCGGTGCGGGAGTGCCTGGCATTTTCTGACGCGACCCTGGCGCAGGCCCTGGCGCATTTTCGCCCGCCAGAGGTGCAAGAGCTGGTCATCCTCTCGACTTGTAATCGCGTCGAAATGTATATGCAGACGCACGATGCCGACGCCAGCGTGGCCAGTTGCGTAGCCTTTATGGCGGCGTGCCATGCTGTCCCGTCGTCGCAGTTTACGGCCCATCTTTATCAGTTGAGCGATCTCGAGACCGTGCGCCATCTGTTTCGCGTAGCCGCGAGTCTGGACTCCTTGGTGCTCGGGGAACCACAGATTCTCGGGCAGGTCAAAGCTGCATATGTGGCGGCCCAGGCTGCCGGCCGCACCGGCAGTATTTTGGCGCAACTCTTTGAGCGCGCCTTGAGCGTGGCGAAGACGATCCGCACGGAGACGGGCATTAGCGATCACGCAGTGTCTGTGAGCTATGCGGCGGTGGAACTCGCCAAAAAGATTTTTGAAAGTCTCCAGCAGCGCACGGCCATGGTCTTGGGGGCCGGAGATACCGCCGAGTTGGCGGCGCGCCACTTGATCAATCAGGGGATTGCTGGGATGTTTATTGCCAACCGGACGTCAGAGCGTGCTGTCCATCTAGCCCAAGCGCTGCAGGCAAAGGCAATTCCCTGGGAGGCGTTCCCTGAGCATCTGACCTATACTGATATTGTCATCAGTTCGACCAGTGCTCCGCATCCCATCATTGATCCAGCGATGGTGCGTGAGGCAATGCGGGCACGGCGCAGCCGGCCCATGTTTTTTATCGATATTGCCGTGCCGCGTGACGTCGATCCAGCGGTCAATACACTGGAAAACGTGTTTCTGTACGACATCGACGATCTCCAAAACGTCGTTCAAGAGAATCGCCGTGAACGGCAACGCGAGGCATTAGCAGCCGAAGAATTGGTCTGGCGGGAAGTCCGGCAGTTTGAGCAGTGGCTAGCGGTCCGTGACGCGGTACCTACCATTGTCGCCCTACGGCAGCACGCCGAGGCCATTCGTCTGCAGGAACTCGATAAAGCCCTGCACAAGTTCGGACCACTGGACGAGCGGCAACGGCGCGTGCTCGAAGCCCTCACCTGTGGTATTGTGAACAAACTCCTGCATGCTCCCACCGTCTCTCTGAAACGTGCCTCGCAGGAGGGGCAGGTGCGCGATGCTGTACACATGGTCCGCCATCTTTTCAACTTGGATGCATAACCATGGCGTCAACCTATGGCCACGTCCGTCTAGGCACTCGCGGCAGTCCCATGGCACTCTGGCAAGCCCGTTGGGTTGCTGAGGCCCTGCGGCAGCAGCACCAGGGACTCACGACAGAGCTCGTGGTGATGCGCACCGCGGGGGATAGAAACCGTCAGGACCCCTTGCCGCGTATCGGCGGTAAGGGGCTGTTTGTGAAGGAGATTGAAGAGGCGCTGTTGCGCCAGGAGATCGATCTCGCCGTGCACAGTATGAAGGATGTACCGACTATGCTGCCGCCGGGGCTGCACCTGAGTGCAGTGCCGCCCCGAGATGATGTGCGTGACGTGTTTGTGGGGCGTGATGGTCGCCGGCTCAGCAACGCGCCCGGTCCCTGGCGTATTGGCACGAGCAGCTTACGCCGCCGGGCACAGCTGCTCGTGCTGCACCGGCAATTGCAGGTGCAGGACATCCGCGGCAATGTGGACACGCGCCTGCGCAAAATGCGCCAGGGGGAGGTCGATGGTGTGGTGGTCGCTGCGGCTGGCATGTACCGTTTGGGATTGCAAGCGGAGATTACCGAGTTCCTGCCGGTCGAGGTCATGCTGCCAGCCGCCGGACAGGGAGCGCTGGGGCTCGAGACGCTGGCTGGCCATTGGATCGATGACCTCTTACGACCGCTGCATGATCCCGCTACGGCCAGGGCGGTGGCTGCTGAACGCGCCTTTCTGTGGCATCTGGGCGGAGGGTGTACGGTGCCCATTGCGGCTTTTGCACAGTGTCAGGGCACTGTACTGCATCTGCAAGGGCTCGTTAGCACCCCCGACGGCTCACAGCTCCTGCGCCAGGAGCTGCACGGTCCCGTACAGGAGCCGGCCCAACTCGGCGAGCGCCTGGCAGCCCAGATGCGTGCCGGTGGGGCGGACGCTCTTCTGGAAGCCCTGCAAGACGACTTATACCCTCTCCCGGCGGGAGAGAGGAGAGAGGAGAAAGACTAATGCGTTTTCCCATATATCGCGCCCGACGACTCCGCGAGAGTATGGCCTTACGCCGCCTGGTGCAGGAAACGCGTCTGGCGCCAAGCGAATTTATTTTGCCCTTGTTTGTGGTGCCAGGGCATGACATACGCCAGGAAATCTCCTCGATGCCGGGGCAGCACCACCTTTCGGTTGATCAGACCGTTGAAGAGGCCAGGAGCGTGGTAGATCACGGCATTCCGGCGGTGCTACTGTTTGGATTGCCAGAAGCCAAAGATCCTCTGGGGCAGGAAGCCTACAGCCCGACGGGCGCCGTGCAACAAGCCGTGCGCGCCCTCAAGCAGGCGGTGCCCAGCCTGGTGGTGATTACCGACGTGTGCCTGTGCGAGTATACCGATCACGGCCATTGCGGGGTCGTGCAAGGGGAGCACATCGTCAACGATCTGACCCTGGAGCTGCTGCAACGTACGGCCCTATCGCATGTCGAGGCCGGCGCGGATATGGTCGCCCCGTCCGACATGATGGACGGACGCGTCGGGGCCATCCGCGCGTTTCTGGATGATAAAGGGTATCACACCACCCCCATCATGGCGTATGCTTCCAAGTATGCTTCCAGCTTCTACGGTCCTTTCCGTGAGGCCGTGCAGTCCACGCCGCAGTTCGGCGACCGCCGTTCGTATCAGATGGACCCGGCCAATGCCCGTGAGGCGGTACGCGAAGTCCAGCTCGATATTGAGGAGGGCGCGGACATTGTCATGGTCAAACCGGCGCTGCCGTACCTCGACGTCATCGCCCGCGTGCGGCAGATCACAGACCTGCCCCTGGCGGCGTATAACGTCAGTGGCGAGTACGCCATGATCAAAGCGGCGGCGCGTCTGGGTTGGCTCGACGAAGAGCGTGCCATGTTGGAAGCGTTGACCAGTATCAAACGCGCTGGGGCGGATATCATTATCACCTACTTCGCCAAAGACGCCGTGCGCCTGCTAGCGGGAGGTGGTGTGTAAAGGACATGGTGGAAGGCTATGCGTATCGGTGGTGGCAACGCCAACCGGCGTCCGCTGCGCACCGTGGCAGGACGTGCGGTCCGCCCCACGAGCGGGCGGGTGCGGCAAGCCCTGTTTAATATGTTGCGCGAGCTGGTTCAGGATGCTATCTTCATAGACCTTTTCGCTGGCACCGGGAGTGTGGGCCTTGAGGCGCTTAGCCACGGTGCTAGAGGAGCTTACTTTATTGAGTACGACCGCCGTGCCCTGATGATCTTGCAGGCGAATATTCGTCGCTGTGACATGGTGGGGCGGGCGACAATCGTGGCTGCTCCATTACCGCAAGCGCTGCAGCAACTGCCGGCTTCTTTGCAAGCGGATATATTGTTTCTCGATCCCCCCTACGCTTCTGATCTGGCAGAGGCAACCCTTGCGGCCTTGGCCAAGCGTCATCTATTAGCAGCCCATGGTGTCCTCATCTGGCAGCATATGGCGCGCCGTGCGATACCCCAAATAGTGCTTGAACGTCCTCTGTGGAAGAGCCGACGCTACGGGAATACACAGCTATCGCTCTATGCAGCCTTCCCAACACCCCCGGTGCTAGACGGCAGTGAGGCACAGGGAGACGCCGAGGACCTGGAGGCAAGATAACGTGGCTGAGCGTGTGATGGTCGCCATGAGTGGCGGTGTGGATAGCTCGGTCAGCGCGGCGCTGCTGCACGAGCAGGGCTATGAGGTGATTGGTGTCACCATGAAGCTCTGGGACGGCCCAGAGACGGCTGCAGCCCACCACAAAACTTGTTGTACGCTGGAGGACGTGTCCGATGCGCGCCGCGTGGCAGCGTCCCTCGGTATTCCCTTCTACGTGGTCAATTTCAAGGCGCAGTTTGCCCAGCATGTCATCGACTACTTTGTCGATACTTATCGCCAGGGCGCCACGCCGAACCCCTGCGTGCAGTGCAACCGCTATCTCAAATTTACGGCCCTGTTGCAGCGGGCGCAGCAGCTGGGGGCGCGTTGGGTGGCGACGGGACATTACGCAGCCGTGTGGCAGGACGAGGGGGGGCGATACCACATTCGACGGGGACGCGATGCGAAGAAAGATCAGTCCTATTTTCTCTTTGATCTGTCCCAGGCGCAACTGCGGCACACGCTCTTGCCGCTCGGTGCGTATTGCAAGGAGGAGGTGCGTCAGATCGCCGTACAGCTGGGGCTCAAGGTGGCCGAGAAGCCCGAAAGCCAGGAGATCTGCTTTATTCCTGACGGTGATTACCGCTCCTTCGTCCGCCCTCGTTTGACCCCGGCAGCGGTGCAGCCAGGACGCATGGTCAATACAGCCGGTGAAACCGTCGGTACACACCATGGCTTGCCTTTTTATACCGTGGGGCAGCGGCGCGGCCTCGGCGTAGCGGCAGCCGAGCCGTTGTATGTGACGCGCCTCGATCCAGCGCACAACACAGTGGTGGTGGGGCCGCGACACGCCGCTCTCTGTGCGACGTTTAGCGTCGAGCGTATCAACTGGATGTGCCCACCCCCGGCTCAGACAGTGCACACCACCGTGCAAATTCGCTACCGGCATCAGCCTGTAGCGGCGGACATCCAGCCGCTGGCTCCTGATCGGGCCCACGTCGTGCTGCATCAGCCGCAATTTGCCGTGGCACCTGGGCAGGCAGCCGTGTTCTACGACGGTGATACGGTCATTGGCGGTGGCTGGATAACGCGGAGTACCCCTGAGTAGTCCAGGAGAAGGATAGACATCATGGCGTCGGAACGACACGAGGAGGAACAGGCCGAAAAGGCTTTTACTATCTCAGACAAGCGTCTCTTTACCAAGGAAGGCGCGCGACGTGACCCGGACACAGCACGCGAGACCCCGGAGGCGAGCCCGCCCCCACCTCCCCCACCCCCAAGGCGTGAAGCGCCACGCGCCGCGGAGCCGCAGCGGCAGCGACCAGAGCCAGAGCGGCAGCGACCAGAGCCGGGGGCTGGCACACACCGTGACCTGCCGCCAGCCGATTTCACTATGCTGGTGAACATGCTGGTAACTAATGCTATGGTCTTCCTAGGCCAAATGCCTGCTCCCGGTTCGCAGCAGTATATGCGTAACTTGCCGCAAGCCCAACACATGGTTGATCTCCTTATGGTGCTGCGTGAGAAAACTCGAGGGAATCTGACACCGGACGAAGACCAGATGATGCAGGACTTGCTCCCCCAACTGCAAATGGCGTATGTTAGCGCCAGCCGGCAAGTCGGCTAGGAGAACGAGGCCATGGGTCGGGTGCAGACACTTCCCGAGGCAGTGATCAACCACATCGCGGCAGGTGAAGTGATCGAACGCCCGGCTTCGGTGCTCAAGGAACTCCTGGAAAATGCCCTGGACGCGCAGGCGCGCAGCATCAAGGTGATGGTGCAGGGCGGCGGCATCGAGTTGCTCCAGGTAGATGACGATGGCCTCGGTATGGACGCTGAGGATGCCGTGCACTGTTTTACGCGGCACGCCACGAGCAAAATCAGCGCCCTGGACGACCTTGATCATATCACCACACTGGGCTTCCGGGGCGAAGCCTTACCCAGTATTGCAACCGTATCACGGCTGCAGCTGATCTCGCGCTGTGCGCCTGCGCCACTGGGGACGCGGGTCATCCTGGCCGGTGGTACCGTGCTGGACGTGGCAGCCTGTGGCGCGCCGCCTGGGACATCCATACGGGTCAGCGATCTGTTCTACAATACCCCAGCCCGCCTCAAATTCCTCAAACAGCCCTCCACGGAGGCCGGTCATATCGCGCATTGCTTCACTACGCTGGCCCTGGCAGCGCCAGCGGTGCATATGACCCTGCACCTGAACGGCCGCCTGCACCTCCAGGCGCCCACTGCGGCGGACCTTGGCGAGCGTTTGGAGATGCTTTTTGGGACCGATTTCCACGATCAGGTGCTGCCTGTGGTCGACACCACCCCTGACCTGCAGGTATGTGGCTATATCGCCAAAGCGACCTTGCATCGTGCTACGCGTCGTCAGCAGTTTTTCTTCGTCAATGGCCGTGCCGTGCAAAATCGTGTGCTGAGCCGTGCCTTGTACGAAGCGTATCGCACGCTCTTGCCGCGTGATCGACACCCGGTGGCGTGTCTGTTCCTGACTCTGCCGGCGAGTGAGGTCGACGTCAATGTGCACCCGGCCAAGTTGGAGGTGCGTTTTCGTCAAGAAGCACGCCTCTATGACCGGCTGCGGCGGTTGTTCCAGCAGCGCTTGCTGGACAGCGTGGCCGGCCCAGGTATGACGCGGCCTGCGGCTCTGCAGCCGTCTGAGTCACGCGCCCTCGCCATGCCGGGGCGTGCTGTGCCGATGCTGTGGCAGGCGTCGGCCGCTGAGCCTGTGCCCCCGGCAGAGGTCCCACCTCCTGGCAGCCCTACGCCGGCTGTCTCCCAAGAACTCAACCTGCACGCCGGTTACCCAGAAGCTGGACGTGCGATTCTCGAAGGCATGCCTCTGGGACAGCTGCACAACACCTACATTGTGTTGCAATATGTAGATGGTGTGTTCCTGGTCGATCAACACGCGGCGCACGAGCGCGTGCTCTATGAGCGCCTGCGGGCGCGTGTGCATGACGGTCCACTCGCAGCGCAACAGGTCTTGTTTCCTGCCATGCTTGATCTCGGTGCCACTGACCCAGAGTGGATCGCCTCGTGTCTGCCACGTCTCGCAGCCCTGGGCTTTACTCTGGAACACTTTGGGGGGACGACATATCGTCTCCCGAGCGTCCCTGCCCTGCTGGCGGAACGCGACTATGCGGCGGCCTTGATGGATGTCCTCGAGATCCTACGCTCCCCGGCAGCAGACGACGTCCTCGATGAAGGTCTGCCCCGGGTGTTCCACCATCTGTTGACCGTGATGGCGTGTCACGGCGCTGTCCGTGCCCATCAACACCTGCATGACCACGAGATCCGGGCGTTGCTGCACGACCTGGCAGGCGCTGCCATGCCGTTTACCTGTCCACACGGCCGGCCAGTGCTCTTGCATATTGCTCTGGCTGACATTGAAAAGAAGTTTCTGCGCTGTTAAGGTAAAGATGTCTGCATGCATGCGGCATCCCTCTCCTCCCAGCATAAGGGGACGCATATGCTTGAAGGGCCACTGTCCGAGGGTTTAACGTTTGATGATGTCTTGCTTTTACCAGCCCGCTCCGACGTCTTACCGCGCGATGCCGATGTGTCGACCCAGCTGACCAATAATCTCCTCCTCAACATCCCCCTGGTGAGCTCGGCCATGGATACAGTGACCGAGGCAGCCCTCGCCATCGCCCTGGCGCAAGAAGGCGGCATTGGTATCATTCACAAAAACCTCAGCATCGAAGAGCAAGCCGCCGAAGTCGACAAAGTCAAACGCTCTGAAAGCGGTATGATTGTCGACCCGATTACCATGGCGCCACACCAGATGGTCTATGAGGCCATTGAGATGATGACCCGCTACCGTATCTCGGGTATCCCGATCACGGAAGGCCCGAAGCTCGTGGGTATTTTGACGAACCGTGATCTGCGTTTTGTTACCAACACGCAGCAACCCGTCTCGGCCCTGATGACGAAAGACCATCTGATCACCGTAGCGCAAGGTACGAGCCTGGACGAAGCGCAAAAACTCCTACACCAGCACCGCATTGAAAAACTCCTGGTGGTGGATGAGGCGTTTCACCTTAAAGGTCTGATCACCATCAAGGACATTGAGAAGCGTAAAAAATATCCGCAGGCGTGCAAAGATGCCTTAGGACGGCTGCGTGTGGGCGCCGCGGTCGGCCTCACCCCTGATCGCCATGAACGCGTTGCCGAGCTGGTGCGCTGCGGTGTCGATGTCATCGTGGTCGACACAGCGCATGGCCATTCTTCCTACGTCCTGGCAGCGGTCGAAGAGATCAAGAAGGCCTATGGCGACATGCAGGTGATCGGTGGCAACGTGGCAACGGCAGAAGCGACCCGTGATCTCATCAACGCCGGAGCTGATGCGGTGAAAGTGGGCATGGGACCGGCCTCGATCTGCACCACACGCATGATTGCTGGCATTGGCGTGCCGCAGTTGACGGCAATCTCTGAGTGTACGCGGGTGGCACAACAGTACGGCATTCCTATCATTGCCGACGGTGGCATCAAATACTCGGGCGATATCGTCAAGGCCTTGGCAGCCGGCGCGCACTCAGTGATGATTGGCAGCATCTTTGCCGGTACAGAAGAGAGCCCAGGCGAGCGTGTCCTGTACCAGGGCCGGAGCTACAAAGTCTACCGGGGTATGGGCTCGCTTGGCGCCATGGCAGGGGGCAAAGGCGATCGCTATTTCCAAGGTGATGAGACCCAAACCAGCAAGTTAGTCCCTGAAGGGGTCGAGGGACGTATCCCCTACAAGGGAGCCCTGGCGGATGTGGTCTATCAACTGGTCGGCGGGCTGCGTTCAGGTATGGGCTATTGCGGCTGCCGCACCATTGACAACCTGCGCCAGCGTGCCCGCTTCATTCGTATCACCAGTGCTGGACTGCGCGAAAGCCACGTCCACGACGTCATCGTGACCCAGGAAGCACCAAATTACCAGATCGACTGACCGTCATCATCGCAGGCAATGCTCTACCACATAACGGAGACCGCGTATCTATGACGCCACAGAGTTTTGTGCACCTGCACCTGCATACCGAATTCAGTCTGCTGGATGGGGCGAACCGGATCGATGAGTTACTCGATCGCGCACAAGAACTGCACATGCCGGCGGTGGCCATGACTGATCATGGCAACATGTTCGGCGCCATGAAATTTTATCAGGCCGCCAGGGAGCGTGGCATTAATCCCATTCTGGGCTGTGAAGCCTATGTCTCCCCGACGACACGCTTTGATCGCTCCAAGCAGGGCATCAGCACGGTAGCGCACCACCTGACGCTCTTAGCCACCAATTATGAAGGCTATCAGAACCTGGCGCGCCTCATCAGCAAAGCACACCTCGAAGGCTTTTACTACCGGCCCCGCATCGATAAGGACCTCCTGGCCCAGCATGCAGCAGGGTTGATCGGTCTGACGGGATGTCTCAAGGGCGAAGTGAATGGGCATATCCTCGGTGAGGACATGCGGAAAGCGGCGGAGGCGCTCGACAGCTACCGCCAGATCTTTGGCCCGGAGAATTTGTACGTGGAGCTGATGTCACACGGTGTAGACGGGCAGATGCAGGTGAACCGTCAGCTCCTGGCGTTTAGCCGCGACTTCGGCCTGCCGGTGGTGGCAACGAACGACTGTCACTACCTGCGCCGTGAGGATGCGGCCCCGCACGATGTGTTGCTGTGTATCGGCACCGGGAAAACCCTCAACGACCCCCAGCGCATGCGCTATGGTCCCCAGGAATTTTATTTTAAGACGCCCGAAGAAATGTACCAGGTTTTTGCGGAGATCCCGGAAGCTTGTGCCAACACGCTCCACATTGCCGAACGCTGCAACATCCAGTTGCCCTTTGACAGCATGCTCTTGCCGCGTTATCAGCCCCCGGATGGCCTATCGCTGGACACTTATCTGGAGCAGGTGACGCGTACCGGCCTGCAAGAGCGCCTGCGCCACCATCCGGTGGCCCAAGAGGAACAGTACTGGCAGCGTCTGGAGCAGGAATTGGCGATTATCCGCACCACTGGCTATTCCGGCTACTTTCTGATCGTCTGGGACTTCATCCGCTACGCACGCGAGCAGGACATTCCGGTCGGACCAGGCCGTGGCTCAGCCGCGGGCAGCCTTGTCGCCTATGCCCTGCGTATCACCGACATCGATCCCCTGGAGTACAATCTGCTGTTTGAGCGCTTTTTAAATCCCGAACGCGTCACCATGCCGGACATCGATATTGACTTTTGCATGGACCGGCGCGACGAGGTCATTCGCTATGTGACCGAAAAATACGGGGCTGAGAACGTGGCGCAGATCATCACCTTTGGCTCGATGCTGGCGAAGGGTGTCCTACGTGACGTGGGCCGTGCCCTCGATATGCCATACAACGATGTCGACCGCATCGCTAAACTGGTACCCAACCGCCTCCATATCTCGCTGGACGAAGCCATCGCAGAAGAGCCCCGGCTGCGTGAGATGCAAACGCAAGATCCCCGTGTTGAGCGTCTTATCGACACGGCACGGCGCCTCGAGGGTCTATCACGCCATGCCTCAGTGCACGCCGCCGGGGTGGTGATCTCCCCAGAGCCCCTGCACAATATCGTACCGCTCTCCAAAGGGGCCAAAGGCGAAGTCGTGACACAGTACGCCATGGACGACATCGAAGCCATGGGGCTGCTCAAGATGGACTTTCTGGGTCTCCGGACCCTTACCGTCATCCACAATACGCTCAAACTCATTACCGACAACCAGGGCATGACGCTGGATATCGAAAACATCCCTCTGGATGACGCTGAGACCTACCGCTTGTTGTCAGAGGCGCGCACCAATGGTGTCTTTCAGCTCGAAGGCCGTGGCCTGCGGGAGTTACTGCGCAAGCTGCAGCCACACGTCTTCGAGGATCTCGTGGCCCTCGTGGCTTTGTATCGTCCGGGTCCACTGGGCAGTGGTATGGTCGACGATTTTATCGAGCGCCGGCATGGGCGGCGCGCTATCACCTATGAGTTACCGGAACTCGAACCCATTTTGCGCTCCACCTATGGTGTCATTGTGTTTCAGGAACAGGTGATGCAGATTGCCACGGTGCTGGCCGGTTTTACCCTCGGCGGTGCTGACCTCCTGCGCCGCGCTATGGGCAAGAAAAAACCCGAAGTCATGGCGGAACAACGCGAGCATTTTGTGCGCGGTGCCGTGCACAATGGCTATCCAGAAGAGCCAGCGGCCAAGATTTTTGACTTGATCGCTTACTTCGCCGGGTATGGCTTCAATCGCAGTCACAGCGTGGCGTATGCGCTCATTACCTACCGCACAGCTTATCTGAAAGCGCACTTTCCGCGGGAGTTCATGGCGGCCCTGATCACCAGTGACATGGACAATACTGACAAGGTGATGCGCTACATCGGCGACTGCCGTGACCTGGGTATTGCCGTACTGCCGCCGGACATTAACGAGGGCTCGTACGGTTTTACTGTCAGCGGCGACAGCATCCGCTTTGGCCTGGGCGCCATCAAAGGCGTTGGCGAGCAAGCCATCACCGCCCTCATGCAGGAGCGCCAGGAGCATGGATCTTTTCGGTCCTTCTTCGACCTGTGTGAACGCCTCGATACGCGTCACGTCAATAAAAAAGTTCTGGAGAGCCTCATGAAAGGCGGTGCCCTTGACTCCCTGGGACTGACGCGCGCCCAGATGTTAGGGAACATGGGGCGCGTGCTGGACTGGGCGCAGCGCCAGCAGGAGGATCGGCAGCAGGGCCAGTTCAGCCTGTTTGGCAACAGCACCGCCGGCCCCAGCATTGATACGCCGAGTCTGGAGCCAGTGGTGCCCTGGAGTGACAGCGAGCAACTGGCCTACGAGAAAGAGGCCCTGGGCTTTTACATCAGTAGTCATCCGCTCATGGCTGTGCAGCAGCACATGCAGCGCCTGGTCACGGCGACGAGCCAGAGTCTGGTCGACTTCCAGGGGGAGCAGACGGTGACGATCGGGGGGCTGATCACCCAGCGGCGGGTCCAGCTCACCAAAAACGGTGATCGTATGGCCTTTGTGACCCTGGAAGACCTCTACGGGGGTTTGGAAGTTATCGTATTTCCCGAAACCTATCGTCAGAGCGTCACCGCCTGTGAGAGTGAAGAGCCGGTCGTGGTGTGGGGGAAAGCCAAGATCGAAGGCGAGGGGGGGGAGCCTCGCGTCATTGCCCAGCGTGTGCTGCTGCTCAAGGACGCGCTCGCCCTCGGAGAATTCCGGCGCCTGACGTTAAGTGTGTCGCCCCAGCACGACCGTACCACGCTCCTCTACATACGCGATCTCTTGGGTAATACGCCCGGCCCCTGCCATGTGGTATTGGCGTTGCAGTTTCCCGATGGTGAACGGGTCTTGCTGCGGGCGGCTGAACACCTCAATGTGGCCCCATCCCTGGCTCTCCTGGCCGGCTTGGAAGAGCTGTTAGGAGTCGAGAATGTGCGTGTGGCCTAGGGCATAATCGGAGGGCGCATAGCGCCCTCTCCCTATGGGAGAGGGGACTCAGTGCGATGTATCTTTACGCTTGCTTTTGCTGGCGTAGCCGCATATGATGAGAGTCTGCCTCTCAGTTAAGTTGTATACGATGAGCGAAGAACGCGTAGGAAGAGGTATCATCCCTGTCCCGCAGCGCCCAGTTGGTGTCCGTTGGGTCGTCTACTGGTGTGGCCGCCTCCTGCAAATGGTCGGGTTGGTGCTGATCTGGTGGGTATTACTGCTCTTCGCCGGTACTGCAGGTATGGGAGTGTTGCTCTACTGGAGTGCAGCGGCGGCTCTCGTATTCTATGCTGGTTGGGCCTGTATGATGTGGGCTACAGGGAAGTGGTAAACATGGCTGCGTGCCAGGATACGCCTTGAGCTATGGATGCAGAACCGGAATCCCAGGCCCCTGAGCCCTACACGCAGCAGGAACAACTGGCAGCGCGTCTCCAGCCAGAGAGTGAACCTGAGGAACGTCTCGTGCGTCAGATCGCCTTATGCAATGTAAAGCTTGAGCACATTGAGACCTTGTTGGCCAAGGCCGAAGAGCAGTTGCACCGCGTGCTCGATGACCCCAAAAACGAGCTGTCGCTTTAATGTCTAAAGAAGAGACTGAGGATGGGGTGGTTGCTCGCCGAAAAGACTTTGTGCCTGTTTGAAGTCGATCTGAAGGGAGCGGCAGCGCCGGCCTGTGCAGCGCGGTTGGCGGTGGAGTATCGCATGCTTGACGCCGCAGCATGGGCCGTACAGCGCCACACCAGTCACATCCCTGACCGCCACTTATTTCCAGCGCGGTTTGCCCGTGGGGAGCAGTTTTGGACTGCTCAACAGGCAGACAAAATCCTCTCCTATTGCTGGGTGACCCAGGAACCCGTCGAAATCGGGGAAATTCGTTGCATCATGCATCCGCGTGGGGACGAAGTGTATCTCTATGATGCCTTTACCTTTGCGGAGTATCGTGGCCAGAATCTCTATCCGGCGATCCTGCAACAGATTTTGGACTTCAGTCGCCAGCAAAGCTGGCGACGGGCCCTGATTTTTGTCCTCAGTGACAATATGGCGTCGATTCGGGGTGTGCAGAAGGCTGGTTTCAGAGAATTTCAACGTGTGACGTATCGGAATATTCTTGGGTTCGCCCGGTATGCCTACCGGCCGCAGCTCAATGCCTCTGCAGGGGTTGATCTGCTCCCTGCCTAAGAGATGTGCTGGCAGCATACTGGCAGACGTGGCCTCCTGTGGTTGTTCTTGGCTTTCGTGGACGAGGGCTCACCATGCGTGTTGAGGTTTTCACGGCTGTCTCAGCTTTTCAGGACTTACGTGCCGAGTGGTACCAGCTGTTGTCGCAATTGCCGTTTCGGAGTGTCTTTTTTACCCCACAATGGCAGGAAACGTGGTGGCGTCACTTTGGAGCTACCCGGCAATTACATATGCTGACGGTACGCGCCAGTGATGGGTCGCTGCAGGGGTTGGCTCCCTTGATGAGCAGCCCCGGGATAGATGGAACTTCCCGCCTCGAACTGCTCGGGGACCTGGAGTTATGCGACTATCTTGACGTGTTGATGGTCCCGGCCCAGCAGCGCGCGGTGGGGCGCGCGGTGGTGGAGTATCTGGTAGGCAACGGTGGCGACGAGATGGAAGTCTGCTTGCAGAATCTCTCCCAGCATTCGTCAACATCCGCCGTGTTCCAGGATTACCTCCTACATAGTGGCCTCACGGTCGAGGTTGAGCAGATCGAGACGTGCCCAACGGTGGCGCTGCCGCCAGAGTGGGACGCGTATCTGGCCATGTTACGTGGCAAAGACCGTCATGAACTGCGTCGCAAACTGCGTCGCGCTGAGGCCGCGGCGCGCCTCGAGTATCGCGTCACTAGCGATGCCGCCCAGCTTGACGAGGATATCAATACGTTTGTGGCGTTGCATCGCATGAGTCAGCAGGATGCCAAGCAGGGGTTTATGACTCCTGAGAAAGAAGCCTTTTTCCGCGATATGGCCCGGCAGTTGTGGCCGCAGGGCTGGTTAGAACTGGCCTTCCTCTATGCCGACGGGGAGCCTATTGCCGCTCTGTGCTGTTTTGCCTATGGGTCAACGTACGCGGCCTATAATTCAGGGTACCATCCTGCCTATGCCGAACTCAGCGCCGGGATTGTCCTCTTCGCTGAACGCATCCGTACGGCTATTGCGCGGGGCTTCACGGCTTTTGACTTCCTGCGTGGCAATGAATCCTACAAATATCGTTTTGGTGCGACGGATCAGCCGCTCTACCAATTGCTTGCGCGCACTGCTTGCCCGGTGCAGGGGTCGTGTCTATGAGTGGCGCACCTCGCACCAGCCTGTCGCCGCGCCGGGTCGCCATGTTCAGCGTGCATAGCTGTCCGCTGGCGCCTTTGGGAGGACGTGAGACGGGTGGTATGAACGTCTATGTCCGAGAACTCAGTCGCCTCCTGGGCCAACAGGGTATTGCAGTCGATGTCTATACCCGCCGCCAGGACCCCTGGGAGCCTACTGTGGTGCCCTTTGGGCCGCGGGCACGGGTCATTCACCTGCATGCCGGCCCTGCGGCGCCGTATGCCAAGCACCAAGTATGGGACCACTTGCCAGAATTTCTCGAAGGTATTCTGGCCTTTGCCACCAGCCAGGATGTGCACTATGATCTCTTACACAGTCATTACTGGCTCTCTGGCTGGGTAGCGTTGCAACTGCGTCAGCTATGGGCTCTCCCCATGGTGCACATGTCCCATACCCTGGGATATCCAAAGAACGCCGCGGCCCAACAAGTTTGGGAGCAGGAGCCGCCGCGGCGTCTGCAGGTCGAATACGAGATCCTCACACACAGTGACGCGCTCGTCGCCGAGAGTCCAGCTAGCAAACAGCACATGGTGCAGGAGTACGGGGTCGATCCAGCCCGTGTGCAGATCATTCCCTGCGGTGTAGATACGCTGCTGTTTCGCCCCCAGAATCGGCAGCAGGCGCGGCGTGCTCTGGGCTTGCCTGAGGCGGCGCCCCTGGTACTCTTCGTGGGGCGCTTGCAGCCCTTAAAGGGCCTGGACACCCTCTTACGTGCCATGCACCTGGTGCGTCAGCAGTACCCAACTCTCCAGGGGCTCATTGTGGGTGGAGGGCTTGATGCGGGCGATCCACACGAAGTGGCAGAATTGGAACGGTTACGGGTGCTGGCAGCACACCTCGACCTGACGCCGCACCTCGCTTTTATCAAGGCGCAACCCCAGGAAACATTGGTACAATATTATACGGCAGCGGACGTGTTTATCCTGCCCTCACATTATGAGTCGTTTGGGATGGTGGCGCTCGAAGCCATGGCCTGCGGTACCCCTGTGGTCGCCTCACAGGTAGGAGGGCTCACCTCGACCGTCGTGCATGAACGCACGGGTTTGCTGGCGCCCGTTGGGGATTGGCAGGCCTTTGCCAGGGCCGTCAGCCGTGTGTTAGCATCTCCGGCGTTACGCGACATGTGGGGGCACGCTGGCGTCCAACGTGCCCAGACTTATGCTTGGCCGCGCGTGGTCGAGCGGAATGTACAACTCTATCATCGCCTCATACGGCGGCAGTGCACGGCGGGTTGTGGACTCGCAGCCAGTGGCCAGTAGCCGGGGGTTTCCAGCGGCTCCTAAGCTGAGGCGCTGGTGGGAAAGGTGCGAGGGGAGCGAGCATGCAGGTCAGGTTCTGGGGGACACGCGGGTCCATAGCCGCACCAGGACCCACCACCATGCGCTACGGTGGCAATACTTCCTGTGTCGAAGTGCGGCTCGATGACGACACACTCATCATCTTTGACGCTGGCACTGGCATCCGTGCTTTGGGGCAGGCGTTGCTGGCTCAACCAGGCCCGGTACATGCGCACCTGTTCTTGAGCCATGCGCACTGGGATCATATTCAAGGGATTCCCTTTTTTGCCCCTGCCTATATTGCTGGCACAGAGCTGACCATCCTGGGTCCCGAACATGGACATCTGACCCTGGAAAAAATCGTCACGGGCCAGATGCGGAGCCCGTATTTTCCTATCCCTATGCATGCCATGGCGGCGAAGATCGAGTTCGTGAAGCTTGGGGAACGGAGTGTGGTGAAACTGCCTAACGGTGCGACGGTCGAAGCCGGGGTGCTCAATCATCCTGGCTGTACGCTGGGCTATCGCCTCACCGCCAATGGGAAAGTGCTGGCATACACCACCGACAACGAACCCTTTGGTGCAACTGCGGCGTCTCGGCACCTGGTCAAACCTTCCCGCCACACGTCTCTGGTACGCGATGCGGATCTCCTCATCCAGGATGCTCAGTACACGCCAGAGGAATATGCTCCACATCGCCTCGGTTGGGGCCATTCCACCTACCTCGATGCCCTGCAGATTGCGCAGCAGGCGCATGTCACACGTTTAGTCCTCTTCCATCACGATCCGAGTCATTCGGACACTGACGTTGATCACATTGTCGCACAATGCCAGGCCCAGATTGCCCAGCAGGGTCTTGATCTCGAGTGCCTTGGTGCTGCGGAAGGGGCTGTACTGGTGCTCTAACACCACTACACCCGCATGCTCCCAAACCCTGCATTCAAGATCCCTCGGCCAAGCTTTACCATTCCTTAACTTGCCAAGTCGTGTACAGTATGCTCGGACCCTACGTTATCTCAGGCCCGTGCAGATGTATGGGTTGGCTCGCAATTGTCTCTTACGTCACTTGCCGGCAGAGCCTACAGCCATACAGGACGCACGTGTCAGCCAGCATGTACAGCCTCCCCAGATCCCTTTTTTGCCTGCCCCCACGACTATGCAGGGGACAACCCTGACGTTCTTGAATCACACAGTAGATTACCCCTATGGTATCCACTGGTATGATCCAGCCCAAACAAAGTTGTGGCGCTACAACCTCCACTATATGCCCTATCTCCAGCAGTCTGGCGCCACACGCAAGGCTCAGAGAGCCTGGATGTATGCCTGGGTGCGTGGCAATCCCGACCCGCAAGGGGAAGGATGGGCGCCGTTTCCAACCAGTCTCCGCCTGGTGAATTGGTTCAAAGTCTGGTGGACAGATGGGTACTCGGAGAAAGATGCTCCTCTCCTGGCCAGTGCGTATGCTCAGGCCAGACATTTGCGGCGCTGGGTCGAGCATCATTTGCAGGGCAATCATCTCTTTGAGAATCTGAAGGCCCTCTTCTGGGCAGGATGCACGTTTCAGAGTACTGAGGCAGCGCGCTGGCAGCGCTGGGCTGCACGCCACATGCTACGCCAGCTGCATGAGCAGATCTTAGCAGACGGTGGACACTATGAGCGCAGCCCAATGTATCATGCGCAGATTATCGAAGGATGCCTTGACCTGCTGAACATTCAGGCGGCCTGGATGGGGTTGTACCCTGCACTGGCAACCTTGCTGGTCAGCAAGACCTCCCAGATGCTTGCCTGGCTAGAAACCATGAGCCATCCGGACGGGGAGATAGCGCTCTGCAATGATGCGGCTTTCCACGTCGCTCCAGCCCCGACTCTGCTGCTGGACTATGGCCGACGGCTGGGCTGCTCCTGGTCTACTCCCGGATGTTATACTCACCTCGAGGCCTCAGGCTACGTGGTGCTGCGTAGTCGTGGGCACTATATGGTCATCGATATTGGGCCGCTTGGTCCTGACTATCAACCAGCTCATGGCCACTGTGATCTGTTCAGTTTTGAATGGTCACTGGCCTCGCGACGTCTCATTTGTAATACTGGCGTCTATGCCTACCAAGATCGGGTCATGCGCCCCTATGTCCGCGCGACAGCGGCCCATAACACCGTGCGTATTGATGGTGCGGAGCAGAGCGAGCTATGGAAAGAGTTTCGTGTTGCCCGCCGGGCCTACCCTGAGATGACGTCTGTGGACGTTGGCTCCGATGGGACACTACGGGTTGTGGGGCAACACCATGGCTACCGTCGCCTGGTGGGACAGCCGGTCCATAGGCGGGAGTTTGAGTTTCGTCATGGGAACCTCGTGCTGCTGGATACCGTCACCGGCAACGGTACCCATGTCATTGAAGCCTTCCTCCACTTCCATCCCGCCGTCACCGTCCAGGTGATCAGCCCTCAGGCGTACAAGCTCACCCTGGCGAAACGCCTCATAGGGTGCATCTCTTACAAGCATTGGCAGGAAGCGAGCCTCGCTCAGGGGTGGTATTGTCCAGAGTTCGGGAAGCGTGAGTCTAACACCGTACTGAGGTTGGTAGCTACGGTTCAACTGCCTTTCACCGGATGCATAATGCTCAACCTCAATGCGGCACTGCTGTCAGTAGCCGAGTGATGTAGGCATGCATACCCTTTTTCTCACCGATAATTTCCTGCCAGAGCGCAATGCCCCAGCCAGTAGGGTCTATGAACATGCCTGTTACTGGGTACACCAGGGACATCGGGTCACTGTCCTCACCTGTGCTCCCAACTTCCCTGAGGGCAAAGTCTATGCCGGGTATGGCAATCGCTAGTACCAAGTTGAGGAGGTCGATGGTATCCATGTGGTACGGGTGAAAACCTTTATCGCCAAGAACGAAGGAGTGCTGCTCCGCATACTCGATTCCCTCTCCTTTATGGTCACCGGTTTGTAGCTGGGCTGCTGCAAACGCGCCCCAATGTTGTCGTCGCCACTTCGCCACAGTTCTTCACGGTTGTCGCCGGCTGAGCTGTAGCGGCACTACGCCGTCTCCCATTTATGTTTGAACTACGTGATCTCTGGCCCGCCTCGATCCATGCAGTAGACACACTGCGAGCCAGCACAGCACTGCGGTGCTTGGCACGCTTAGAACGCTTTGCTTGGAGCGCTTGGAACCTTTTTCTATCGGCGAGCCGCTAAAGTTGTGTCATTGACCGAGGCGTTTAAGCACGACCTGGTCTCACGTGGTATCCCTGCAGCGCATGTGGCAGTAGTCCTCAATGGCTTCGATTTCGCACGCTATACCCCGCAACCTCGCGATATGTCTCTGACACAACAGCTTGGCTTGGAGGGCTGTTGTGTCGTTGGCTATATAGGTACCCATGGCATGGAGCATGCCCTGGACCGCGTCCTTGATGCTGCGGCATTATTGCGCGATACCCCGGCCATTCGTTTTCTGTTTATCGGTGCTGGAGCGTTACGGGACGCCTTGATAGCGCAAGCGGCCCAACGGCAGCTCGATAACGTTATGTTCATTCCAGCCCAACCGAAGACACGTATGCCAGCCTACTGGAGTGTCTGCGACCTAGGAGGGCAAAGTCTATACCACCCGTAGCCCTTGCTGACGCAGCAACCCCTACTTGGCAGCGCGATTTTGCCAAGCAGTATAGAAAAGAAAAGCGAGCAGGATGAGCCTGCAATACGAGGCTCCCCCCTGGCAATAGCCTGGCATTATGGATACACTCTTACCATACCATAAAAAATTATATCTCTACTGTAATATATCTTTTGAAACAAGTACTCTAGGCTGCATAACGTCCTAGCAATCCAGCAGCCAAGATGAAAAGTGTCATGAAAATCCTAATGACAGACGGGGCTGGATGCAGATGGAACCGATGAGGCTCCCGGAGGCTATGGGTGAGGGGGTCGATAGGGTCACATCTCCTAGCAATCACCCCGTCTCGTGGGTACACTATGGGGGGGCCCTACAGGCTACAGCAGCATCGTAGCACGCCAGTAGATAGGAGAGAGAGCACAGGCATGTTCGTAGAGAGCGTAGAGCAGCCCAACTGGTACGCCATCCAGACGCGGTCACGGCACGAAAAAGTGGTCCGCGACCAACTTGACGCGAAGAGCATCACCCACCTGCTACCTTTGTGGCGGAAGCGCAGTATCTGGAAAGATCGCGTCAAGTTCGTTGATGTTCCACTGTTCAGCGGTTATATCTTTGGCTATTTTGCTCTGCAAGACAGAATTACAGTGCTGGAAACTGTCGGTGTAGCACGCCTTGTGGGCATCAATGGTAAAGCAGTGCCGATACCCGATGAGCAAATCGCTGCGGTGCGCACCCTGATGGAGCATCGCCTTCCCTGTAGTCCGCATCCTTACCTCGTCGAAGGCATGCGGGTACGGATCAAGTGCGGTTTGCTTGCTGGCACTGACGGCATACTCATAGCGAAAAAACAAAGGCATCGTTTGGTCATCAGCGTGGACCTCATCCAGCAAGCCGTGGCTGTGGATGTCGATAGCGCGGAGGTTGAACCTCTCGAACCCTGTCCTCAGGATATCTACAAGCTCGCCTTGGGCTCTTCTCCGTGTGCACCCTGTCGCACTATGTCGTAACTAAAAGCGCCAGCGGGTGGAAAGTTGGAAGTTGACGGCGCGTTCACTTGCCACCCCTGGTTCCTCAAGGGTCGCATACTCAAAACGTCCCCGCAAAGTGAGATCATGCCGCTGCCAGGGAAACTGGTAGAAGGCTTCGAGACCAAAGCGCTGCTGTGTGGTGAGCACCGGCTGTGTTCCAAAGCCATACTGTTCATACCGCCCATCCGCAGCAATCCAGGCAGTGGGCGTTAGGTAATAGGTCGCACGCCCAAAAACCCCCTGGGCTGCTCCCCTATCGGATGGCCAATCACAAACTGTTGAAAAGCAAACCCGCTGGTATAGGTAGGATGGGTATATCACACTGAGCCCGCATCGCGCGTTTCGACGAATTCAAAGCGTACGTCCCACCTCCTACCCTCCAGTACTCCACCGATAATGTTGCCGCCTCCCAGCACGCCTTGTATATTCCTGACGTGATCCTGACCACGTTGTCAGTACAATTTCAGCCCTTCCAGCAACGGAAGCTTGCGTATAAAGGGCACACTCGCGACAACTTCATAGGCTACCAGCCCATTCACTGTACGCCCTGTGGTGTCCAGGGTGGGCACAAAGATCTTCTCAAGATATTCTTGAGTACTGGGACTGACGCTGCCGCTCCCAAACGCCTGAGAGGCGTTGGTATAACCAAACTTGATTGGCGCCGCCGGCTGGAACGTCACGCGGAGGCCGCTTAACAGGGCATGCGGGAATTCTCGGTGCTCCTCCAGACGAGCCACAAAATAGGCAATCTGTCATTCACCCAGGTCATGAAAGAGCCCTGGCAAGCGGAAGGGCTGTGGCGTGGTAAATTTGATGAGATTCAATGGCGGCGGGTTGTTCGAGATGACCAGATCGCCCTGAGACGCTGGTCCCCACGACAGCGTGTCACGGCCAAATTCTAGCTCAAGATTCACGTAGTCGGCTTTCAGGTAGCCCTTATGGAGCCCGGCATCAAACGTATCGTCAAGGAGTGGATTACTCCGGACAATCACTTCCGGTTCGAGGTGCGCGGCAAAGCGGTTCACCAGCGTCATCCAAGAGATCGAGCGCAGACGCAGGGTGAAATTGTTGCCATAGGCAAAACCTTCGTTGAGGCCAAACACGCCTTGCAGATTCGGCGTCAAACCACTGCTATCGCGTAGCACCAACTGCTTCCTGGCAAACACGGTGTCGAGCTTTACTTCGTCCAGGGGGTAAAGAAGACAGGCCGGGCGCGCCGCGGTCGGTAGAGAGAGCCGACCTCCTGCAGTTCGCGTTTGAAACGACTCGTGAGATATTCGAGTCTCTCATCCAGAAAGGGCTCTTGACGCTGGGCCATGTCTAATTCATGCCGGCGTTGCTCAACCGCCTCGGCGATCAGCCGTGCAGCATAGAGACGCGTTATTGGTTTCACGGCCAGCGCATTGGTGAAGGTTAAATTGCTGGTCACCAGTTTGTCGAGGAGGGGATAGGCTGGATCATCGAGCGGCAGATTGACCGAAACCTCGGCGTGACTGCTTGAGACCAAGAGGAAGAGCAGGAGTCCCGTGAACGTCCAGTACCACCAGCGCGTATAATAGACCACACAAGCGTTCCCAGAAGAAGACTCGGTGCGAACATGCGAGGCCAGATCATACCACACTTCTCCTCGATCTTAGCTATTTTTCACACGCGCATAGCGTCATACATGTACAGTCGTCTCCGTACCTGGCTGCTTTCGGAGACCTATGCCCTCCCCCTTGATCTCTTTCGTATCCTGGGGGGATTGCTCTGTGTCGCCTATTTTTTGTCTTTGCTTCTGCAGGCCGAAGATTTCAGCAACCCCGACGGCTTGTTAGATCACGTCCTCATCCAGCATATCCTTTGGTTTACGCGTCTCAGTCTGTTTCAACCTGGCATCACATTAGCGTGCTTGTATGCTATCCTGGGGCTTGCCTGCGTGGGCGCGTGGGGTATCGTGCTGGGCTATCGTGTCCGGCTCTGTGCCGGTGTGCTCTTTGCCATTGCAGTATCGACCTACCGCTGGAATTTTCTAGTCATCTACGTTGACGACGCCTTTATGCATCTCCTCCTCTTTTGGTTCATGCTGCTCCCAGTGGGCAAGACCCTGCTGCCCTGGGAACTGCGACAGGGGTGGCACGCCTGTGTGACCCACTGGCGTCAGGTCACCGTCTCAGGCACAGTTCAGTGGTGCTTCCTGACCAACGTCTGCCTCGTGTACCTCGTGGCCGGCCTGTGGAAATTCACCAGTCCCCTGTGGCAACAAGGCTTCGCCCTCTACGCCACGTTACGCCTACCCATTGCGTACGCACCGGATTTCTGGCAGCCTCAGCATCTCCCCTTCCTGCAAGTGATGAACTATCTGACCCTCGTTGTAGAGCCGCTGATCCCGATATTACTGTTGTGCCGCCCGGGCCATCCTGGCAAGTGGTGCGGCCTGTTTTGCCAGCTGGGGTTTCATCTGGGCATTCTCCTGACCCTGCCACTGCCCTTCGTCAATCTCGGTTTGCTGAGCACGTCTGTGCTCTTCTTTCGAGCAGAAATCCTGCAATGGTTGCGCCGGGGTGAGGCCTATCCGCTGGCCCTGCGCCAGAAACCCCACCTCAATCGTGCCGGGTGGCTGGCGCTGGTCTTTCTGCTGATGCTCAGTCTAGCAGTAGCGCGTGGCACACCAGTACTCGGCGCCCTCTACCAGCCAGCCTATGCCTTTCTGTGGGTTGTCGGCATTGCCCAGGAGTATCATCTGTTTGACTGGATCGATAAAATGAACTATCACGTGACCTATCGTGTAAGCACCCAGCGCACTGATGGCATGACACAGTCCCTCGACCCCATCAGTCTCTTCCCGCAGTCGTTACGGGCCATTCTCCTGCAGGCCTATATACACAACGTGCGCTGGATGCATGTGCCCTCGCAGCATCGCACCACCCTCAAATACAGTATCCTCAGCCATCTGGCGCAACGTTTCTGTCGGAGCCAGACGCTGGCAACCCCGGTCACGGCATGGGCACGTGTGCAGCGGATTCGTCCAGATAACGTAGCCCTGACGCAGGGTCAGGAGCAATTCCTGATGACCTTTCGGTGTGCTGGGAAGCGCGCCGTGGTCTGCCAGAATTTCTTGGGATATCCTCCTGAGACTGGCTGTGAGCAGTCGGTCGTACCACCTTCAGGCGGGTAGGGGTAGTACCGCCTTAAATATCGTGGTGCTCTGTGCATAGGAATACACATCAAGCAACCGTAGACGGAAACGCCACGGCGGCAGTTCCTTAGGCAACGTCAACGGCACACTGAAACACAGCCCGCCAACCGACCCATTCTCCGAGTGCCGAAGAAATATGCCGATTTCGGTATTCCCAAAAAACCGGCTCAGGTCTACGGCAACACCTCGATCCTGATCGAGAAAGCGCCCGACTGTGACACTGAGGGTGAGAGCCCGTGGCGGGTAACGCACCCGGCCATTCGCCAGTGCCACCGAACGGTCAAGGTCAGCATATGATGGCCCAACATGGGCCAACGTCCCTTTCACGAAAAGCACCCCTTCCAATAACGTCAACGCGGTTTCATCTGCTATGCCGACCTCTTCTAGGCTAAAACGATCAATGCTCATTTGCGTCAGCCCTGTGGCCCTCGAAAGGCAGCAAGCTCCAGCCTAATCCAATCGTGATGCGGACATTCTCGAGCCCACGTTCGAGAAGTTCGGCCTATAACTGCTCACTGACTACCTGTAGAGAGGTTGCTGCAGAGGGCGCGGCGAGCTGTCGGCTGTAACGCTTGCCAGCGCGGACCGCCCGCTGGGCCTGCAATTTCGCCTCGCCCAGCACGGAGCGGAAACTAATACCCCAGGAGACATGCCCACCCTCCTGCTAGATCACATCCGCCGTTGGACGCGGGATACCGTAGGATTCTCATTTTTCCGGCAAAGGAAACAAACACACACCCGCATTGAAAGCGTCGACGTCGTATTCTCCTAACAGGGTTACAAACCGATTGAGCGCCAGTTCCACTCCAGCAAATGGACCCTTGCGCACGTCAGGCCCTGTACCAAAACCAAACGTGCCACGTACGCGCCCAAACAGACTTTTGCTCAGCATCACGTAGCCTGAGCGGAAGAAGGTTGCCCCCCGCCAATGTCCTCTAGCCCCACGGCTACGCCTGGCCGCCAGCTCTTGTCCTCGAGCAATAAGAAGTGCGCGTTCGCCGAAATGTCACCGGCGATCTGAGTCCCTGTATCTGTATTCCTCGCATCTGTGCCACATCCACCAAGGGCGAGGCGCGGCAAGAACCCGAACGCAAAGTTAAAATTCCTCTGCTGATTAACGCCAGGGAAGACCTTTGGATCGCGCGTTACGTTGTATCCGACATCCAGATGCCTTCCGGTACCGTGGTGGCCGTAGGCACATGAATAAGGCCAGGCAAGCCCGACGCTGACAGGCTATTGCGGAGGCTCTCAGGGGTGCCAAATAACTGGGTCTGCAGCACTCAGTGAGGGAGGCGTTGGTGGTACTCTTGTAGGGAGCATACCTCCAGGTCACATTCCTGCAGCGCCTGGATGCCGCGCACCGCCGCAAACGCGCCTGGGATGGTTGTACAGTAAGGAATGTTCAGGGTCAGGGCCGTGCGCCGTAGGGAGTAAGAATCGGCGCGGGAACTTTTCCCCGCCACCGTGTTGATCACCAGCTGAATATCCCGCTGCAGCATCCGATCCACCACATGGGGATGCCCTTCATAGACTTTGTTAATGGGCTCCACGGCCAGACCAGCCCCAGCAATAGCCGCTGCCGTGCCCTGCGTCGCCAGCAGGCAAAAGCCGAGAGCGGTTAATTCCTTGGCTAGGCGCACGGCAGCAGGTTTGTCCAAGTCTTTCACGCTGAGAAACACCCTGCCCCCACGGGGCAAACCGCTCTCCACACTCATTTGCGATTTGGCAAAGGCACGCCCAAAGGACGTATCGAGGCCCATCACCTCTCCCGTGGACTTCATTTCTGGTCCCAGGACCGTATCCACACTGGGAAATTTGATAAACGGAAAGACGGCTTCCTTCACCGCGCTATGTGGGATCGCTACTTCCTGGGTAAAGCCGAGTTCCGGCAAGGTCTTCCCAGCCATCACCCGCGCCGCCAGTTTGGCAAGCGGCACGCCAATAACCTTGCTGACAAAGGGAATAGTACGCGAGGCGCGCGGATTGACCTCAAGCACGTAGACCACACCATGCTGGATGGCAAACTGGATATTCAGGAGTCCGACCACCCCCAGTTCAAGCGCCAGGGCCCTAGTTTGTTCCTTGAGCGTGGCCAGCATCGCTTCTGACAGCGAATAGGGTGGTAGCGAGCAGGCACTGTCACCGGAGTGAATACCGGCCTCTTCGATATGCTCCATGATCCCGCCAATGACCACTGTGGTGCCGTCACAAATAGCATCAACATCGACCTCGATGGCGTCCTCGAGAAATTTATCGATCAGCACCGGCAAATCGGGTGACGCGGCAAAGGCCCGTTGCACATAGGCTTCCAGGCTCTCGTCATCGAAGACAATTTCCATGGCCCGTCCCCCGAGCACATACGAGGGACGCAGTACCACGGGATAGCCGACGCGTCGGGCAATGGCTTTGGCGGCTTCCAGTGAGGTGGCCGTGCCATTGTCTGGTTGGGTCAACCCTAACTGGGCAATCAACTGTTGAAAACGTTCCCGGTCCTCAGCCCGGTCAATGCTGTCAGGTGAGGTGCCGAGAATCGGCACACCGGCCCGGGCCAGCGGCAACGCCAGGTTGAGAGGGGTTTGACCACCAAACTGCACGATTACGCCATCGGGGCGCTCGACCTCGACAATATTCATGACATCCTCAAAGGTGAGCGGCTCGAAGTAGAGGCGGTCGGAGGTGTCATAATCGGTGCTCACCGTCTCCGGATTACAGTTCACCATAATGGTCTGGTAGCCGTCCTCTTTCAGGGCAAAGGCGGCGTGCACGCAGCAGTAATCAAACTCAATGCCCTGTCCAATGCGGTTGGGGCCTCCACCGAGGATCATGACTTTTTTCACGGCCTGCGGCGCGGCTTCGCAGGCGCGCTCGTAGGTAGAATACAAGTAAGGGGTGTGTGCTACAAATTCAGCGCCACAGGTGTCGACCCGTTGAAACGTCGCCGTGATGTGCTGCTGCTGGCGCAGAGTGCGGATGCGCTGCGCTGCCCGCTGCAGCCGGCCATCGCCCTGGGTGAGGAGGGCCGCGAGGCGCGCATCGGCAAAGCCATACTGCTTAGCACGGACCAGCGCCGTGTGCGGGAGCGCTGGGGTCTCCGTGGTATCAGGCGCGGCGCTACGCTGGAGCTCGCCTTCGTATGCCACAATTTGCTGGATGTTCACCAGAAACCAGGGATCAATCTGAGTGAGTTGGGCGATGGTCTCCACTGCCATACCACGGCGCAGGGCTTCCGCAATGTACCACAGACGATCGGCGTGCGGCGTCCGGAGTTTAGCATGCAGGGTGGCTGCGATCTCCGCGGCCGTCTGGCCCTCCAGGACGGGCGACTCGAAACCATAGTGCCCCGTTTCCAGGGAACGCATGGCCTTCTGCAGCGCTTCCTTAAACGTACGCCCGATGGCCATGGCCTCACCGACCGACTTCATCTGCGTGGTCAGGGTTGGATCGGTCTCCGGAAATTTTTCGAAGGCAAAGCGCGGCATTTTCACGACACAGTAGTCGATGGTCGGCTCGAAGGAGGCCGGCGTGACGCGCGTAATATCATTGGGGATTTCGTCCAGCGTGTAGCCCACAGCCAATTTCGCAGCGATCTTGGCAATCGGGAAGCCGGTGGCTTTGGAAGCCAGGGCTGAACTGCGTGACACACGCGGGTTCATCTCGATGACCACCATAGCACCATTGCTGGGGTTCACCGCAAACTGAATGTTCGAGCCACCGGTTTCCACACCAATGGCGCGAATGATGCGCACCGCCGCATCGCGCATGTGCTGGTACTCTTTATCGCTCAGCGTCTGCGCTGGCGCCACTGTAATGCTATCGCCGGTGTGCACGCCCATGGCGTCAACGTTTTCGATGGAACAGATAATCACCACGTTGTCGGCGAGGTCGCGCATCACCTCCAGTTCGTACTCTTTCCAGCCAAGCACGGATTCCTCGATGAGCACCTGGTGCCGCGGACTCGCCGCCAGGCCCCAGGCGACGTGCTCCTCAAACTCCTGGACCGTATGGGCGACATTCCCCCCCGTGCCACCGAGGGTGAAGGAGGGACGAATGATCAGCGGCAGGCCAAGCTCGGCGAGTACCTGCGGCGCTTCGTCAGCCCGCGTGATGCCCACACTGCGCGGCACGACGAGACCAATCTCTTGCATGACCTGCTTGAACAGGTCACGATCTTCTGCCTTCTTGATGGCCTCCAGTTTGGCGCCAATCAGCTCAACTCCATAGCGCTCGAGCACGCCCGTTTCTGCCAGAGTCACTGCCAGGTTGAGGGCGGTCTGACCGCCCATCGTCGGCAGGAGGGCCTGCGGTCGTTCACGGCGAATGATTTTCTCTAGCACGTCCGGGGTGAGTGGCTCCAGGTATGTCCGGTCAGCCAGATCCGGATCGGTCATGATGGTGGCGGGATTGCTGTTCACCAGCACGATGCTGTAGCCCTCTTCCTTGAGAGCTTTACAGGCTTGGGTACCAGAATAATCAAACTCACAGGCCTGGCCAATGACAATCGGACCGGAGCCAATGAGGAGGATTTTCTGAAGATCCTGACGTTTGGGCACGGTCTTCCCCTTACGAATGGTGCAACATACTGGCGAGAAACGGTGCAAAGAGTTGACGGGCGTCGTGTGGCCCTGGCGATGCTTCCGGATGAAACTGCACAGAAAACACGGGCAGTTCCCGATGCCGCATGCCTTCAATCGTATTGTCATTGAGGTTGATGTGCGTGGCCTCGAGCGCATCCGGCATGGTGCTGGGATCAACGGCGAAACCGTGGTTTTCGGCGGTGATGTGTACCCGCTCGGTCTGCAAGTCGCGGATCGGTTGATTACCCCCATGATGCCCAAATTTCAGTTTCACGGTCTCAGCGCCGCACGCTAGGGCGAGGATTTGATGCCCGAGACAGATCCCCATGATCGGCTTCCTACCCAGGCATTTTTTGACTTGCTCGATAATATAGGGCAAAGCAGCGGGATCGCCTGGCCCATTCGAGAGAAAAACCCCGTCTGGCTGCAGCTCCAGCACGGCCTCGATGGGTGTGGCAGCCGGCACGACGGTCACCCGACAGCCCCAATCGGTCAGGCGACGCAGGATGTTGCGCTTGATGCCGTAGTCATAGGCTACGACTGCAGGAGTAACTCCTGCCGGAGGCGGCGCCTCTACCAGGGCCGAGGCACCGCCTGACCAGAGGTACGAAGCTGCACAGGTCACTTCTCGGACGAGGTCACGACCACTCAGTTGCGGAACGGCGCGGGCGCGGGCGACCAACACTTCTGGGACCAGCTCGGTGGTGGAAATAATGCCTTCCTGAGCACCATGGTCACGCAAATGACGCGTCAACATGCGCGTGTCGACCCCCTCAATACCAACGATCCCATAGTCACGCAAAAAGTCAGGTAGGCTGCGGTGCGCCCGCCAATTACTGACTACGGGGCTACACTCTTTCACGATAAAACCCTCGACCCAGGGCATGTGCGATTCAAAATCTTCGTCGTTGACGCCATAGTTGCCGATCAACGGGTAGGTCATCGTGACGATCTGCCCTTTGTAGGAAGGGTCAGTCAGGATCTCTTGATAGCCCATCATACTGGTGTTGAAAACCACTTCCCCCATCGCCTCGCCAGGCGCGCCGAACGACTCACCCTCAAAATAGGTACCATCCGCCAAGGCCAGCAATGCCCGCATGGTTCTTCCTCACAAACGCTCGAAGATGACTTCGCCCCTGACTAGCGTCGCCACCGCGGCCCCGCGGAGGCACCAGCCAAGAAACGGACTATTTTTGCTGCGCGAGCGCAGCACCGTTGCCTCCACCTCGTAGGCATAGTCCGTGTCGAGAATGGTCACGTCCGCACTGCTTCCCACCCGCAGTGTGCCGTGCGGCACACCCAGGATGTTGGCAGGATGGACAGTATATTTGGCAACGATCTGGGGCAACGACAGTATTCCCTCATGGTACAGGCGCAGCGCCAGCCCCACACTGGTTTCCAAACCAATCATCCCTGCCGGCGCTGCGGCATAATCCTGGTCTTTTTCCGAGACATGATGGGGCGCATGATCCGAGGCAATAACATCCAGCGTCCCATCCTGTAACCCTGCCTTGATGGCCTCGACATCCGCTGCGGTACGCAGCGGCGGATTAACCTTGGTATTGGTATCGTACCCCTGCACCGCCTCATGCGTGAGGGTAAAATGGTGCGGACAGGCTTCTGCCGTTACCGTGATGCCCTGCTCTTTAGCGCGGCGCACCAAGTCTACTGCTTCGGCAGTGCTGACGTGCTGGATGTGCAGGTGCGCGCCGGTCAGCGCTGCCAGTTGGAGGTCGCGATAGACCATGACATTCTCGGCCATTGCTGGCACACCGATGAGACCCAACGCTGTCGACACGCCCCCTTCATGCATCACTCCGCCAGAGGATAGCCGATGGTCCTCACAGTGAGACAGGACCGGCAGCTCCAGCATGTGGCCATACTCCATGGCGCGGCGCATCAGACGGGGATTCATGACTGGCATACCATCGTCCGATAGGCCGACAATGCCGGCCTTATGCATCCCCCCGATCTCGGCTAATTCCTCCCCAGCCAGGCCCACCGACACTGCGCCAATCGGCAAGAGTCGAGTGCCGCCCACCGCCGCCGCTCGCCGCAGCATAAACTCCGTGACGGCTGGCGTATCATTGACTGGTTTAGTATTCGCCATCGCTGCCACGGCGGTAAAGCCGCCGGCTGCCGCCGCCGCCAGTCCCGTGGCAATGGTTTCCTTATATTCGAAACCCGGCTCACGCAGATGAACGTGCATATCGAGGAAGCCCGGTGCAACCACACAGCCCCGGGCTTCGATGATGCGCGGCGCCAGGCGCAGGTCGTCAGGCGCACGTTGCAAAGGGGTACGAATGTCCGGGGCCAGTGCAACAATTTTACCTTCCGCAATCCATACATCCAAATGCCGATCGATCCCCTGGGCCGGATCAATCACCCGTCCGCCACGAATGAGGATATCCACCCTAACTCCCTCCCAGGAGCAGATACAGGAGCGCCATGCGGACGGCCACGCCGTTGGTCACCTGTGTCAGAATCACTGACTCCAGGCCATCCGCCACCTCTGGCGCAATCTCCACGCCGCGGTTCATGGGCCCTGGATGCATCACGAGCACGCCGGATTTAGCCTGCCGCAGACGTTCTGCGGTGAGACAGTAGCGCTCGGCATATTCTTGTAGCGAAGGGAACAGCACCTCGCCGTGGCGCTCGCGCTGGATGCGCAGCATCATGACCGCATCAGCGCCCTGAATCGCGGCATCGAAATCGCTCGTGCACTCCACCCCCATCTGTTCGATGCCTATGGGCAACATAGTACGCGGTCCACAGACACAGACCTGCATGCCGAGCTTGCGCATGGCCAGCATGTTCGAGCGGGCCACCCGGCTCGCAGCAATATCCCCCACGATCAAGACCGTGTGTCCCGTCAGCGTGCCCCATTTCTCTTGCAACGTATACAGATCGAGCAGGGCCTGCGTTGGATGCTCATGCGCCCCATCGCCAGCATTGATCACAGGACTTGGCAAGTAGCGCGCCAGCAGGTGCGGCACCCCCGCCGCACTGTGACGCACCACGAGCACGTCGGCCTGCATAGCCTGCAGATTCTCGGCCGTGTCCCGCAGGCTTTCGCCTTTGCTCACACTGCTCGTTGCCACTGAAATATTAATGACATCGGCACTCAAGCGTTTCCCGGCAATCTCAAACGAGGTGCGCGTACGGGTACTTGGCTCGAAGAAAAGATTGATGATCGTTTTCCCACGCAACGTAGGGACCTTCTTAATATCACGTTCGGAAATCTCCTTGAAAGGGGGCACGGCATCGAGGATGTAATGGATCTCGTCTGCAGTTAGGTCCTCGATCCCGAGGAAATCGCGACCACGGAAATCAATGGTGCTCATACTGCTCCTTTTCCCGTGCGTGGTATCATGCAGCCGGCCCAGGCTCCCCGGCGAGAATGGTCACGGCATCCCTGCCATCTACTTCTTCGAGTAACACACTCACCTGCTCGTCACGAGCCGTGGGAATATTTTTCACGACATAGTCGGCCCGAATGGGTAACTCACGGTGACCACGATCAATCAGCACCGCCAGTTGGATTGACTGCGGACGCCCGAAATCGGTCAGTGCGTCCATCGCCGCCCGGATGCTGCGCCCGGTGTATAGCACATCATCCACGAGCACCACGTGCCTGGCCTCTAGCGAGCAGGGGATGTCTGTTGAGTGCACCGGCCGGCTCCTCGGGCCTTTGAGATCATCACGGTACAGCGTAATATCGACGGCTCCTATGGGTACGCTGTGGCCCTCGATCTGTGCCAGGTGCGCCCCCAGACGCCGCGCCAGGGGCACTCCACGCGTGCGGATGCCAATGAGCACCAGGTCAGTAGCACCTCTGTTGCGCTCTAGAATTTCATGCGCAATGCGCCGCAGCCCACGCTGCATGGCGACTGCATCCATCACCTGCGCTTTGACACGCCTCTCCACGTTTTCCCCTCCTCGACCTTCTGTGTTGCTTGCTCAGGCCGGAGGCAAAAAAAAACCTCCTTGCGGCTGCAAGGAGGCCCTAGGTAACGAATGATAGTAGACCATCATCTTTCCCTTCTTCGTCTCACGGGACGAGCTTAAAGAGAACTGTGCATACTCTATCCAGAATTTCTTGGGAAGTCAAGAGGTGTCACTACGGCGCAGGATGCTGGGCGACGAGGCGTTGGATATTGGCGCTCCGATCGATTTTTCCAGTGCGAGTCTCGAGTAACTGCGAAACGAAGAAGACCTGCCGTGGGATTTCGTACGGCGTTAAGGCTGGCGCTAGAGAGGTGCGGAGCGCCGTGGCGAATGCCGCTGCTGTGGCTGGCTCGCCGCCACACGGCTTGCCTTCGATGACCGCTACAACGGCGTGGCCCAGGCGTGGGTGCGGGAACGGGCCAACGAAGAAGCGCCGCTCAGCATAGACGCCCCCTTGATAGTGCAAGAGGTAGGCTTCCAGGACACGTTCCACCTGCTCAATATGGACCTTGACGCCTCCCGAGTTGATCACATTGTCGATCCGGCCCAGCCACCGAAATGAGCCATCTGTATGGAACTCGACGAGGTCGTTAGTGTACAAGGTCTCACCACGCGTGAGCGCTGAGGTGATGGTGAGACAGCCGCGGGCATCGACGCCCAGACGCACCTCATCAAAAGGCACAAAACAGTCACTGCGCTGCGGACCATTCAAGTGTCGCAAGGCGATGTGGCTGACTGTTTCCGTCATCCCATACGTATGGTACAACGGTGCCTGCACCCGCTGGAGCTGTTCTTCCAATACCAGACTCACCGGTGCACCACCAATCAGCACAGCCTTCATGCTGTCTAAGATGGTACGTTCATGGACGCTACCATGTATCGTTTCGTGGAGCTGCAACGGCACCATGGCGGTAAAGTCAAAATGCTCGGCAGGGGCAAAGGGGGCGAGTGGCCGGCTCACAGGATCGATCATCGTGAGGTGGAGCCCCAATTCAAACCCACGTACTAGCATCATCATCCCTGCAATGTACGTCACAGAGAGGCACACCAGGGCACGGTCGCCGGGCTCAAGGCCGAGGGCTTGGCCAGTCCAGTGGGCACTGGTGACCATCTGCGCCCGCGTCAGCAGGATGGTTTTGGGCTGGCCGGTAGAGCCAGAGGTCTGGAGGGTGAATGTCTCCTGTCCCGACAGCCAGCGCTGGCAAAAGTCTAAAACCCGTCGTTCGTAGTCACTCACCTGGGCCTGGGGACATCCGTCCAGCAGTTGCTGACGTGCGTACGATGTGCCATTGAGCACAAAAGCATCCATGCGCACCCTCTTCCTCTGCCAAAGTCTCAATTCCACTACACTTTCGCCCTTCCCGCCATCCCAACTTTTCCCACCGGGGAGGGAGCACAATCCCTAGCCCTGAAAAATATCTTCGGGCAAAAAGGCCGAGACGGTGACATTGGGCAAGTCCACCACATTACTGACACGCAAATCGACTGCAACGCTACAGATGATATAGGCTTGTTCTCGGCTCCACCCGCGTTCTTGCAGCAATTCAATCATGTTAATCAAGGCATTGCGGGCCGCTAGCGTCAGATCTTCGCCTTCCTGCGTGCCATCCTCGCGTATGGGCATACCCATGGTGGCAATAAAATTGCGCGGGGCAGCCCATTCCGGAGCAGCAAAATACCCTGGATGCGCAAAGCGCGGCCAGCGGATATGGTGGCGTGCCGCTTCCCCTGCGTGCAGGCGGAAGCGCACCACGGCAGTGGCGCCCATCTCAATAGCCGTGATGCAGCATTCGGAGTCTCCTTGGGCAAAGTGCCCGTCGCCTGCCGAGTAGAGGGCTCCCTCAACATTGACTGGGATCAGCAGGCGCGAGCCTTTGGTAAGCTGCTTGGCGTCCACATTGCCACAGTTTTCACGCGGTGGCAGTGTCCGCAGGCCCTCCTCGGCAATGAGGCCACGTGACGGCACAGCGTCTTGCGGATCTGGGAGAAAGGCGATCCCACCGCGTGCCACGAGTGCTGCCTCACGGTGCGACCACGCCTCGAGTTGAGCCCGTGAGGGAGCAATGCCGGCCGTGCCCATAAATGCGCCATTGGGGATGCGCACCCCGGGAATCTGCGGTGAGGTCGCCCAGCCATCTTTAATGTCCCAGTGCGCCAGATAGGGCTCAGTGAACAGATCCCGTAGAAAGCCGGCGCCAGGCCGATTGCGCGTCCAGCCACAAGGCTGTGGGAGAATGTCCAGATATTCAATTTCCAGCAGGTCTCCTGGTCTAGCCCCTTTGATGTACACTGGTCCGGTCAACGGGTGGGCCACCTTGGCATCCAGGTTGGTTAAATCCGCCACCGTCATGCCGGGTTTGATCTGACAATCCGAGGCATCGCGGGTTTCCAGGACGACTTCTTCCCCAGGGTCCACCTCGATGAGCGGCGCAATATCGGGATGCCAGCGATTATGCCCTGTATGCGGTTCTTCCTTGAGACGCTTGTTGCGATCAATGGTGATGCTCTGCATAAGATACTCCAGTCAAGCTGCGCAACCTGGCTACCCTGGAGAGGGCGCCGTCAGCCGCTGCGTGGTGTCCACGACTATCTGGCCATCTTGCACCGTAATGGTAAAGAGGTCAAGAGGACGCGGAGCCGGCCCCGCCAGCACCGCTCCTGTCGTGCTAAACTGCGCGCCGTGACAGGGGCAAAAAATGACCTGGCGTTCCGGGAGATAGTCCACCGTACATTTCAGGTGTGTGCATTCGTCTGACAGGGCGAGCATGCCTGTCGGGTGATGTGCGACAATACACCGCTCTTTCCGGAAATGCTTGACGCTGCCCACGGGAAACGTGTCGAGTGCACCAAGCGCAAACTGCCCTCTCCCTTCCCCTGGTGTGGTGGGCGCGAAGAAGAGTTTGAGGAGGAGCCAGAGTTGCCCTCCCACCACGATGAGCACCGAGGCGACCCAGCCCAGACGTACCAGGCGCCGGCGGGTAAGCCTTGCCCTGGCGTCTTCCTGAGATGGTATCGGCTGTTCCTGCATGTGGTCACATCCTGTGTCTCAGGAAAGCGCTAGCGAGGATCATACGCCTGACAGGGTAGCCGCAACCGCAGGACAAATGCAAGAGTCCTACACTGAGCCTATGGGACATTGATGCGTCTATGGTACAATGGCTCACTGCTTGCAGCAGGCTTAAGAACACTGCGGTGGAGAAGACGTGATGACCCTCCAGGAAGCCCAGGCGCTGACCAATCCGTTCGTCCGCTGTCGGGATGGACGCATTGGCCAGATCGTCCGCATGCGCGCGGGCTATGCGCCTGATGACCCTACACGGGATGCCGTGGGTGTGCAGGTGCGTGGTGAACGGGAGCTACGCTGGATTCCTGTCCAGGACCTCATACAGGGGCGAGATGGCCTCTGCCAGGAAACGGGGTGAAGCGTAATAGCAGAACGAGAGACGAAGGAACTCTTTTGTCTCAGGTAGAGGGAGGGATACCCGTGCAGGACACACCGTCCCCGATACGTTGGGGCCTCGTGGGTCTCGGTTGGGTTGCGACTGATTTCATTGCCCCGGCCATGGTCCAGAGCCCGAACTCGCGGCTTGCTGCCTGCCTGGGCAGCTCGTTTGCCAAGGGGCGCGCCTTCGCTGAGCGCTTCGGCGTGGAGCGCGTCCACGGCGACCTCGAGGCACTGATGCACGACCCGGACGTCGACGCGGTTTACATCGCCCTGCCGAATGCACTGCATCATGCGGCCGTGCTTGCCGCCGCGCGCGGGCGCAAGCCTGTGCTGTGCGAGAAGCCGTTCGCCATGACCGTCGCGCAGGCGCGCGAGATGGTCGATGCCTGCCGTGCCGCTGGCGTCCTCCTGCGCGTCGCCCACCAGATCCGCCTCGATGCGGCTCTTGGGCGGGCGCGCGAGATCGTGCGCTCTGGGCGGCTCGGACGGCTCGCCGCGATCACCCTCGAGCGCGCCTCCGGCCTGGCCCTGCGGACGTCGTGGCGTCAGGACGTCGCACAAAGTGGCGTGCTTTTCGATGTGGGGGTGCATCTGCTCGACCTGATTCCCTGGGTGAGCGGTCAGCACTTTGTCGAGGTCAGCGCCTTCACACACCCGGACCGCCGCCGGGGTGAACCAGACGACACCGTCACCATCCTGGGGCGCCTCGACGGCGACTGCCACGCGGTGGTACGGGCAACGCGTGAGATCGCGAGCGCGGAGAACAACCTGATCGTGGAGGGTGCGGAGGCGACGCTCATCACCTCAGCCCTGCGCTTTGCCCCGGAGCACGTGGTCCGCGTGCGCGATGGCGCCGGCACGGCCGAGGAGCGCTTCCCGGCGAGCCCGGCCTACGCGCTGGAAGTCCGTGCCTTTGAGGGCGAACTGCGCGGCGAGCGCAGCCTGTTGCCGGATGGTGAGGACAGCGTACGGACGGTAGCGGTCACGCAAGCCGTCCTGCAGGCCATCGACGAGCGGCGCAGCGTAGCGGTGTCGGCACTCGTCCCTGAGTTCTGAGATAGGGGTTGCCCCGAACTTTTACGGCCGGATGACATAGCGTACATTGGGCCTCGATCATGGCGTCGGCCATCTCGGATAGATAGCGACCGAAAAATCGCAGAATACGATGCAAATATTGCCATGAGGTAGCTACCTCACCGTTTGGGGCGCATCACTCGCCAGACGTCTTCCATGTGCAGCATGCACTAAGCAAAGCCGTCTCAACGCCGGTGGCCGCCAAACAGCGAGCAGCGGGTGAGTGTATCTGAGACGGCGATGCAGCATGCTGAGGAGTGTGCCCCTGGTTGTGTTATGTCTGGAGTGTTCGGCACAACGGCTCTTGTATTCAGTACGTGCTGCACCAGTGTTAGCCCATGAGTATTACCTGGGTTACACTACCACAATAGGAGGAGCGAACCATGGCTGAAACCAACCTCGTTACGCATCGCAAAGTCGTAGGCAACAAGGTGGCCATCATCTTCATGCATGGTTTTATGGGTGATGTGCGCAAAACCTGGGGGCGCTTCCCCGATCTGCTCAGTGCAGACGCACGGATCAGGGATTGGGACATCTATAGCCTGGGCTATCCGTCGAGCTACTGGATGGACGTGCTAGGCATTTGGAAAGCTAATCCAGATATCCCAGCCATTGCCACCACACTGCGGACGGCGGCTACCCTCCCGCCCTTGCACCTGTATGGCAGCCTGACACTGATCGCGCATAGTATGGGCGGGCTGGCCGTGCAGCGCGCCCTGGTGGATGACGACACTTTTGCGGCGCGCGTGGGACACGTGCTACTGTTCGGCACACCGAGTAACGGCCTGGTCAAGGCCATTTTCTCCAGGTTCTGGAAACAGCAACTCGACAATATGGCCGAAAATGGTACGTTTGTCACCGACCTGCGGCAGCGCTGGGCCGCAAAATTTATCAACCCTCCAGCACCCTTTAAGTTCTGTGTGACGGCCGGCGATCAGGACGAGTTTGTGCCGCGTCGTTCTTCACTCGGTCCGTTCCAGGCGAGCATGCCGCACCAATGCTTCGTCATTCCTGGCGACCATCTGAGCATTGTGAAGCCTGAAACGGCTGCGAACCTGGCGCTGCAACTGGTATTCACAAGCATTGTTGGTGAAGCGGCCGCCGCCGGCCCTGGTAATGCGGCGCGTGTAGCCTTAGAAGCGCGAGAGTTTCACGAAACGATCAAACTGCTGGAACCCAGCCAAGACCAACTCGACAGGTCAGGGCTAGTACAACTCGCGCTGGCCTATGAAGGCGTCGGACGCCAGGTGGACGCCATACAGCTGTTGGAGAGAAACCTGGCAACGACCGATGCTATGGGCGTACTGGCTGGCCGGCTGAAGCGTCGCTGGTGGGTTGAGCGCCGCAGGGCCGACGCCGAGCGCGCCCGTGCACTGTATGCCCAAGCTTTGGAACTCGCTTTGCACAACAACGACTATGCACAAGCTTTCTATCACGGCATCAATGTGGCTTTCATGGATCTCGCTTTCAGCGATCGACCCGAGGCAGCAAGACGCAAAGCAGCGCAAAGCCAGGCACAAAAGGTGCTGGAATACTGTGCGCAGGCGCCGGTTGAGAAATGGCGCCTGGCCACGGAAGGAGAAGCCCATCTGCTGCTGGGCAACCCCGCGGATGCCCTGGCAAGCTATCAGGCAGCCATCGCTACCAATCCCACACCGCGCGAGCTCGATTCGATGTACCAGCAAGCGATTCGTATCGTCAGCCTACGGGGCGATGCACAAACTGCTGAGCGCTTGAGCCTTATTTTTGAGCGGTGAACTAGCCGCGTGTGCATGTGCAAGAGAGACAGATGACCATGCCTAAGCCAATCGAGTATAAGTACGATGTCTTCATCAGCTACCGCCACACGGACGAAGAGTGGATCAAGGATAAATTACTGTCGCGGCTGGAAAAGGGTAACGACAGCATCAGTAATGACCATGGAGACGGGGCGACGCTGGGATGCCTGGTGGTGGACCGCAGTGCCCCCCAACACGTGTACATCCGCCCCCCTCTCCCTCTGGGAGAGAGGGGCGGAACAGGCCAGGATTATTCCACCGTGACGGACTTGGCGAGATTGCGCGGTTGGTCGATGTCACAACCGCGCTCGATAGCACAGTAGTAGGCGAAGAGCTGGAGCGCGACAACGGCAGGGATGGGCTGCAGGAAATCGAGGTTCTGCGGAGTATAAATGACATCGTCAGCGATCTCGGCGATCTCCTCATCGCCCTCGGTGGCGATGGCAATCATCTTCCCGCCGCGACTCCTGATCTCTTGCATATTGGAGATGACCTTGTCGTACATCGTATCCTTGGTGGCCAGACAGACCGTCGGGAAGCGCTTATCAATCATGGCGATAAAGCCGTGCTTCATCTCGCCGGCAGCGCAACCCTCAGCGTGGATGTAGGAAATCTCTTTGAGCTTCAGGGCACCTTCCAGAGCCATGGGATAGTTGTACTTACGGCCAATGAAGAGAAAATTGTCGTAGGGCGCGTACGTGGCCGCTATGGACCGAATGGCATCGGCCTGCTTGAGCACCATCTGGATCTGCTCGGGCAGGCGCTCGATGCCGGCGACGATTTCCATGCCATCGGTCACCGACAGGTGTTTGAAACGCCCGAGGAGTAGGGCAATCATCGCTAGAATACAGCACTGACTCGTAAAGATTTTGGTGGAGGCCACACCGATCTCCGGGCCGCCGTGGTTATAGACCCCGGCCTCCGTGAGGCGACTCATGGTGGAGCCAACGACGTTCACTAGCCCCAAGAGGAGGGCCCCCTTCCGACCCGCTTCGTGCATCGCCGCAATGGTGTCCGCGGTCTCGCCAGACTGGCTAATCCCCAGCACCACAGTGCCAGGCCGGATGTTGGTCTTGCGATAGCGCATTTCGCTGGCGATCTCGACTTCAACCACGAGGTCGGTCAAGCGCTCGAACACATACCGGGCATACAGACCAGCGTAGTAACTTGTGCCACACGATACAATCACCAGATGCTGCGCATCTTTCAGGCGGTTGAGCACTTTATCCAAGCCACCGAGATGCGCAATGCCCTCACCACCAATAAGCCGGCCACGCAGGGCGTTGGTAATCGTTTCGGGCTGCTCAAAAATTTCTTTGAGCATGTAATGCGGAAAGCCATTGAGTTCTACGTCATCGGCTTGCCATTCAATACGTTCTGTCTCGCGTGCAACCGGCTTGTCGGCAAGCGTATCAATGACGTACTCATTGGCCCGAATGGTCACGATGTCGTTGTCTTCCAGATACACCACCCTGTCAGTGAGGCGCAGGAAGGCGGCGACATCGCTCGCCAGGAGCATTTCGTTATCCCCGACGCCGAGCACCATAGGCGAGCCACGACGCGCCGCTACCAGCTCATGCGGATGGTCGGCGTGCATCACCACCAGCCCGTAGGTCCCTGTCACCTTACGCAGGGCGCGTTTGACTGCCTGGGTGAGATCGCCAGTGTACTCGTCTTCAATAAGGTGGGCGACCACTTCGGTATCGGTTTCCGAGCTGAAGCGGTAGCCACGGGTACTCAACTGCTCGCGTAAAATCTGATAATTCTCAATGATGCCATTGTGCACGACCATGATGCTTTCATCGCCATTGGCATGCGGATGGGCATTGACTTCCGAGGGCTTGCCATGCGTGGCCCAGCGGGTGTGGCCCATGCCAATGGTGCTCTCAAAAGACCGCTCTGCCAGCTGGGCTGTCAGGCTACTGACTTTGCCTTGCATCCTGACACGACAGAGTTCGCCACCTTCCATGAGCGCAATGCCAGCCGAGTCGTAACCACGGTATTCTAAACGGTGGAGTCCTTCGAGCAGGATAGGCACAACTTGTTTATTTCCAACATAGCCTACAATACCGCACATGGGGCACCTCCAGGGTAGAAGCTCTATGGATCTTAACTATAAAACTCAGAAAGAATTATTTCCATCTCCACTTTGCAAAGCAATGAGCCGTATGTGTCATAGCCCATAGACATATGGTCATAGAGGTAGTCGAAGTATCACGATTATGGCGCCTGCCAGACAACGGTCTCTTCTTGGTCAAAAAAGAGCAAAGATGGTCCTGACCGTTTGATGAGTTCTCCGTTGCCTCTGGCGACTACCTCTGTGTACCGCAGGAGGGCCCGATCCTTGCCCTCACGGTCCATCAGTTGCAGAAACGGCGAACCATCAGGCCAGGTGGCCAGGGTAGCACGGGTCTTCCAATGCGTATCCACCAGACGTAGCGCACTCGCACCAGTGCTGTTGGCACTCAAGAGCATACTCCCTTTGCCGTCCTTCCCAAAGAGGCTGATGGACGAGGCGCCATCGCCTTCCACGCTTAACACAATACGGCTCTTCTTGCCCTGGTCGTAGAACCCTAAACCCCACGCGCCGTGGGGCAGCAATCCCAGCCTGGCCAGCGGGGTACCGTTCCGATCCACCAGGACAAACGCATGCGCCTGGACTTCATTCGGCACAGAGGTTTCGTCGCTTTTCCCAGCTCCGATGAGGAGGATCAAGCTCAAGATCCCCATCGCCAGGGTCGTCATGGCTTTCCAGCGGCGGCTGTCTCGCTCCAGACGCTCCAGGCGTTGTTCCATCGTGTCAATTGGTACCTCAGGCTTCCTGTGCTCCATGGTCTGCCTCTTCTGCACGGCACGGGTGGAGTGTGCCATCGTCCACCTGCGCTGTCAGTAATCAATGCGCCACAGTATATCGAGGGCTGAATCCCCGGTATTGCTGCTACTGCCCTTCACCTTAAGGTAACGGTTAATGCTGTACTCAACGCCGACCTTGTTGCCTTTTTCGTCGCCGAGCGGCTGCTCATACGAGAGAAAGATGTCCTGGGTGATATAGCGGCCAACGCTGACCTTGCTACTCCCCAGCTTGTCGCCTGTCTGGACATCCAAAGTATCGAATCCCAACGGCTTGGCAAGCAGCTGCTCCAGTTCACCCGCCGCGACGTTGCCGACAATCTGCTGGGCGTGACTCGAAAGTCCACTGCGTTCAGATGCCGTCAGACGATCTGTAGTCTTCCCGACGACCAGCAAGGTCACGATGTCCGCTTGTGGCAGGTCCGGGGTACTGCTCAGATGGAGCTGGGGCGACTTCGCTCGACCTGAGACATGGATTGACACCGTATAACCTGATACGGCACGCGTCACCGTCACGTCCAGGACGGGATTGATCTCCGGTGTCCCGGTAAACGTCACCCGCCCCTGGTCAACGCTAAATTTCCCGCTATAAAAACTAGCGAAGCCACGCACCGTTTCCACAGTGCCACCCAGCACAAACGGTTCCGCCAACTTTTTCGTGATGGTGAGAGCGCCACTGAGTTCGATCGCCGTCCCGGGGCTACGCACCCACACATTACGTGGGAGTTCTAGCTGCAAGTCAGCCCGTAGGAACGGTAAGGGAGACCTCGGACGCGCCGCGGATGCCACCGCATCAGTCGTGGCCTTCCGTGGTCCGGAGCCGTATACCCCGTCCACGGTCAGTTGCCAGGGTTGGACGATATCCGGACCACCGACGACCTTGCCACTTACCTGCACCCGCGCTGGCGAGACGGTGACCGTGCCCGTCGCCAGCATATCATCCAGTGAGCCGCGCAGCGCTACCGCTGCCGAGACGACCGCTTCGAGTGCTGGCGTGTGCATAAGCGTGAATTGCTGCATCTGCAGGTCGAGATTGAGGCGCCGTAGTGACAGCCCAGCGCTCTCAGCATCCCCGGTGAGATCGAGCGTACCCTCCCCCGACTGCGCGTGCACCTGGGTAAATTCTATGCGATTGCCCGTACAGAGCAGTTGCATCTGGATATCTTTGTATCGTACCCCGGTTGTGGCCAATTGCAACACACCGTCACTGACTCGAAGAGCCCCATGCACCTGGGGGTGCTGGAGCGTACCAGTCAGACGGAGATCAAGATGCAACGTGCCAGCACTCTGCACCACGGCAGGGATGAACGCTTTGAGTCGCTGCAAATCAACGTTGGCAGCCTGGAGCTGTACAGTCAGTGCCTGACGTGTATCCAGGCTCGCCTCACCAGACAGATGCAACAGCTCCTGCTTTTGGTCACGCCAGCGCAGGTCCACACGCACTACTGTGCCCTTGATCTGCACCTGACCGTGCACCTCTCCCACGTCGTGCTGTTGCCATCGGAGGGAGGTAAGGTGCAGATCACCTTCTCCCTGCAGTTGGGCTAACGTGCCGCGCAGACTGAGGTGGAGTGTTCCCTCACCGTCTACCACACCCGCATGAGGTGCCATAATCTGTATATAGGGCAAGAGCTGCAGGTGTCGTACCTGTAGATCGGCTTCGATCCCTCCCCCAGGCTTTAGTATACCCCGCGCACTGATCTCCTGCCGACCATTTCGGAGCGCCAAGCCTTGCAGATCGAGTTGGCCCTGCGCACTCCGCACAAGCGTCAAAGGACCAACGTTTTCCCAGGCGGAGGCCTGATGGTGCAGGCGGAAGTCAGTGAGTGTCAGACGTTGCTCCTTCGTCAACGTGACTCGTCCCTCAAAGCCACTCTTTTGATACGGCCCAGCCGTGACGCGCACCTTCACGGTCCCTTGGGATGGCGTATAGGTGCCAGCGAGCGTCGCAGCACTCCTGGGCAGTGCTGGTCCCTGGACATCAACGACCTGGACGTTTATGGTCGCCTGAGGAGCCGTGGGGAATTGCGACACCCCAAGGTCCGCCTGCATGCGCTGGCCCTGCAGTCCGCCATAGGCCCACTCGCGTAGCTGGAGCCGACTACGTGCCTGGAGGGCCGGCCAGGTCCCTTGCACAGTCCCATTGAGCTGTCCTTTGGCCTGCACTGGCACACCCACGTATCGCTGCAGGGGTGTCAGGTCCCCGAGCGTCACATCATAGGTGAGAGCGGTGGGGGCTGTTGGAGAGAGGGTTCCACGCGCCACCACAACGACCGTGGCGCTACGCACCTGCACTTCTTCGAATCGTACTGTGCTATCAGTCAGACTCGCCTGCACGCGTGCGGTCAGGCCAGGAGCGAGCGTCAAACCGCTCGTCTCCAAGCGTAGCTCAGCCTCGGCGCGGCGCTGTGAGGCAGCGAACCCTGTCCCCTGTATCTGGAACAGAGCGCGGAGGGTGCCCGGCTCACCAGCCAGCACGTGTGCCATCTTTAGATGGTCCAAGCGGAGCGTGGCACTGTAACGCGGCACCGACGCCTCAAGTTGGGCTGTCAGGTCAAGGTCGAGTTGCGCCTCAGCGTATTGCAGGTGGGCTTCGACTTGTGGTGCCGCCACACTGCCGCGTACGTCAATAACACCCTGCACTAGTCGCGGCCATGATGCCGGCGGTGCGAAGCCTACCTCGTCCAGCCGGAGGCGCGGCATATCGAGGCGGAGCTGGACCTGCCGGTGCGGCAGTGTCAGCACGCCACTCCCGCTAACCTCGGATTGCGGCAAGCGTACGTGCAGGCGCGCCAGATCGAGTCGTTGCGGGGTCAGGCGCCCGTCCAGGCGTACTTCAGCCCGGGGCCATCCTGTGACCCCGATTTGGGCCTGCAAGCGCTCGAGCGTGCCGTCAAATCCCTCAGGACCCCACTGCCCAGCTGCCTGTACGAGCAGATCTTGCACCTGCAAAGAGCGCAGGGGCGGGTGCGGTCCTGGCAGCTGGCCGCGTAGGGTCGGCACGCGGAGCGTCGCCTTCTGGATACGGGGCAGCAGGCGCTGATGCCATCCAGCCTGCGCTGTATCCGTGCCAGGGGTCAACAGCCCAAAAGTCGCTTGCAGGCTTATGGGAGCACTCACCTGCTCTATCCTGCCCTGTAACCCCCATTGCTGCAGACGCACGTCGGCGTCAAGATCGAGGTTGGCATAGGTACCCTGCACCTTTAGGTCCCCCTGCAAGGTCCCCGTAAGATTTGGCAGGGCTGGCTGCCAACGCGACAGAGCAGCCAGGTCAGGCTGTTGCAGATGCACGTGCAGCGCTACGGGGGATGCTAGCAAACGCTGCTCCATCTCTAGAGGCGTGAGGGCGAGCTCAAGGGGTAGGCGTGCAGCGACCGTCAGCACCTCACGGTTGGCCTGACGCACACGTATCTCGCTCTGCAGCTGTTGCTGGGCATAGTCCAGGGTCGCATGCAACTGATCGAAGGGTCTCTGCGGCTGGGGCTCGGGCCCCAGCGTCAATTCCAGGGCCAGTACTGGTGCGGTGAGCGTGCCTGACAGGTGCGCTTGCAAGGCGGCTCGTCCCTGCACGAAGTCTGGAAGTGACAGCAGGCGCCGCAAAAATGTCACATCGATCTGGGCTGCATGCAGGTGCACGTCCTGGAAGCGTGTCCCATCAAACGCTCCGGTCAGCTCCAGCGCCTCGTCTGCATGCGCCAGGTGCAACTGCGTCAGCCGCAGGCCCTGGCCATCACGGATGACTTCTACGGGGGCTACCGTCCGCCAGGGATGACCTGCGAGGTGTACGACAAGTTCATCCAGGGTGAGCTGCTGACTGCTTGCAGTCCAGTGTATAGACCCGCGCCCCTTCCCACCATAGCCAGAGGACTGTGCCACCTCAGCGGTCATCTGGAGCTGTTGGACAGTACTGTCGTAGGTGGTGTCCAGCGTCAGGTGCTCAACTGGGACCTTACCCAGGCGCGCTTTGTGCGTCTCCAGATGGGCCGTCACACGCGGTTGCGCCCCCAGCTGGGTACCCTCGTACGTCAACTGGACGGCCTCGACCTGCTCATCTCCGTAACGCAAATGTTGCCCGGCAAGGGTGCCCTGCAGAGTGATCGCCGTCAACGCGCCGCTCGCCTGTCCCCGCAGTCGCAAGGTACCTTCCAGGACCCCTGGCTCTACAAGGGCGCGCAAGCCAGCCAGGTCAGCAGTGAGGTCGTAGTGGAGAGCTGAGCTACTGGTGAGATCAAGCAGACCAGCGGCAGTAAGACCAGCAACAGAAGTCTGGAGGTCACACTGTTGCACCTCGAAGCGGCCAGGCTGCATGGCAAACTGGAGACGCGAGGGGTACAGGGCGATGCTGCCGACGTGCGAAGTTTGCACGTCCAGACGCACCTCACCGCGCCAGGTCCCGGGTGTAAGCCCTTCGCCCTCTATGTGGGCCTGCAGGTTCAGATCGCTCTGCAGCGGTGCCTGGTGCAGCAGCATCGCCAGGTTCATGTGGGTCAGCTCCAGGCTGCTCCTGTAGCGCCACGGCGTAGCCCTGGTATTGAGTTGCCCGTGCAGGGCAAGACGGCTATCCTCACCACTGAGCTGACCATGTACGGCCAGAGCCTCAGGAGGCCCCTGAGCAGTCAGGGTGAGATGCACGGGACCAGCCATATCGTCACGCTGCAGCAGGCGTCCCAGCTCTGTCATGTCGAATGGTTGCAGCTGCAGCGCGAGGCTTGCTGGCTGGCTGCCACCTGGGAGTGTGCCA
>Ga0081455_10000248_pt1 | contig 70440 bp, 113 predicted proteins | sample TabmetS3T2R1_FD_70207 | JGI IMG/M metagenome (GOLD analysis project Ga0081455, IMG submission 70207) | Tabebuia heterophylla rhizosphere microbial communities from the University of Puerto Rico - S3T2R1 | ecosystem: Host-associated > Plants > Roots > Rhizosphere ...
CCGCATGTCATCGTCAGGGATGGCGCTGAGTAGAAACTCCTCCCAGATCGGGTCGCGTGCGTCACGGTGATACTCCACCGTGCATGAGCGGGTGATCAGGTCACCCGGGTCGGGTGAGCGAAGTATGAAGGTACGAAGATCAAGGGTCCCGTTCTGAAAGTTGACGAGCATCGGATCACTGTCAAGCTCGCTAACGTCTCTCGTCATATAGTCCTCGGCGAGCTTGAGTGTTGCGTCTCGTCCAGGACGATTCTCGATACGGCGGATCCGCTTCCACAGCAGTTCGATGTTCTCGTCAACACGATCAACACGGGCAAGCATCTGATCAGCGAGGACACCTGCGTACAGCTTGTGCTGGGTATGATCGAGTTTCCACCGTAACCCGTCCCACGCTAGCCATCCGAGCTCAGGCACGTAGATCACCTTGTCCCAGAAGATGGCCGCGTAGTCGAGTGAGTTGAACCGATCTGTATCGCGTACCTTCAGGTTCTTGACGTCAAGCTCGGGCTCCCCTATCTCGTCATCTGGTTCTCGCTTACAGGCTGACTTGGTGATCGTCTCAAGCTCATCAGTACCGAGTGGAGGTTGGCACCGCTTCTCGTTGACGTCGTAGAGGTATCCGAGGATGGCGTGGAACGACATCCCCTTACCACGGCAGTGCCAGGCGATGCGGTTGAGCGTGTCGTTCCGCTTGCTCTCAGGGATGGGTGGACCGTCTACCGTGTGATCGATCCACTCTGGCTTTCGCTTCTGTCCGGGGGGCGTGACCTCCACCAGCTCGATCATCCACTGGGGAGCTGGCTGGATGACATCGAGGTTGATCCAGGCATACACTAGCCCGGTCTCGGGGTGGATGGACGGGGGTGCGGCGACCTGTCCCCCCACCCCGCGTACGTCCACCCCGGGGAGCAGCCCGACCTTGTTGGGGACGTGCCAGTTGCCCACCACGTAGTAGAACAGCTGGATCCCGCCACCACCGGTCCGCTGGGTGAGCGTGGAGGGAGCCGGCTCGTGTCCCCTCGCGATGCGCCACTCGTCCATGGACTGGCCACCGTTGCCACCCTCGGGAAGCAGGTCCAGGTCTATGACGAAGTACGTGCGGTCGTGCTCCGGCACGTAGCCGAGCACGAGCCCGATGTTGTAGTTCGCGTACTGTTGCTCCCAGACCTCGAGAACCGCAGGATCATTGCTGGCTACGTTGACCCAGTCGGGAAGGACAGGACGCTTGCCGATGAGGGGATGGATCCTGAGCCCGAGAGGAAGCAGACTTCGCCACCCGTTGAGGAAGGGGGCGTTACCGTTATGTGGTTCACTGGCCACGTTCCTCCACCTAGACGGATATGTGGCCAGGGCCGGTCGACCGACGGCGACCCCGGCAGGAGAGCGTTGAGGAGAGCTATCTTAGCTCGCGGGTTTGCGTGGGCCAGCACCGTGGTATATTGGTGAGACCGACGGTGACCCCGCCCAGACGAACGCCCCCTCCTTGAGAAAGAGGGGGCGTCGTCACGTCTACGGGAGCATAGAGAGGGCCGGGACCCCGCCGCGGAATCCCGGCCTCTCCTGTCGCCGCTCCCCTGGCGATCTAGCGGCCCTTGCCGCTTACCCAGACAGCGTTGCGGGTGGAGCCCGAACGGTGGACCTTCTCCGCCTTGCGGAGACGCCACACGCTCTCGTAGGCGAGCTGACGGGTGCAGTCCACGGCCTCGGCCACCTGCACGAGGGTCAGACCCTCCTTGCCCGACGCCTTGATCACCTCGAGGATCTTGGCGTCCCGCTCCACGACGTCCTCCGAGCGCCGACCACCAGCGCCCACCGGCTTCACGATGCCAGGACCATCGCGCCGTGCCTTGCCCTCGTTGACGAGCTTGGTGACGGCCTTGCGGGCCGTGTCCTGGGTGACGCCAGCCTGTGCGGCCAGGTCCTTCACCGCGATCCCCTCGGCGCCCGAGCTCTTGACGAGCTTGGTGATCTTCTCGAGCGGGGTCGCAGCCTTGGTGGTCTTGGCCGCCCGCTTGGCGGGCGCCTTCTTCGTGCCCGCCTTCTTGGCGGGTGCCTTGGTCCCTGCTGGCATGTCGGTCCCTTTCGGTCGGGTGGGTGGTTGTCTGGGTCATTGTATCACAGCCGTCTTGTAGCTGTTGGTGAAGTCGAGCAGATGTTCCCGATCACCGATCATCTCGCCCGTGTATCCGCCCGGCTCGCCCAGGATCGCGTTCCTGACCCACCCCGAGATCCAGCGTCCACAGTCCACCGGGATGCCCTTGCCCCACGTCTGGCGGATGATCCCCCGCTGGTCCCTGAACGACTCGATGAGCCAGGAGTCGGGGAACCCCATGATCCGGGCTACCTCACGGTGGGTAAGGCCACGATCCTGCATCGGGTGGAGGACCGACTCTAACCCAGCACCCGTGATGACGCGGGCAGGTTCCTTCCATCTCCACCGGGTGAGTTGACTCGCACCACACCAGAAACGTGGCTCGGTCTCCCCGTCGTAGACCCGCATCAGGTTCGGTGCGCGGGTGGCCCAGCTCTTGTGAAGGTCGCCATAGATCCGCCAATACTTGAGCATCCGCTGCTGCAGCCGCTCTCCCTCCAACCAGGGACCCGTCTCGTCGGTGATGAGGTCGAGCGACTTCCTGATGTACGTGGAGTCGTAGTATTCGTGCCCGTCCACGTAGCCACTTCGTGACCTTCTCGGCTCGGCCCACCAGGATGCCTCCTCGGTGTAGGGCTGGGGCTCGTACTGGAACCACTCGAGCTCGAGCAGGTCACCGATCACCGACTCGAGCGAGGGGATCCGCTCGACCTTGGGTGGCTCGATCCCGAAGGGGATCTGCGTGAGCACCCAGAAGTACCGCTTTCTCTGGGCACACCCGCCCACGCTCACGGCGTTGTGCAGCACGTGGTAGAGGGTCCACCGTCTCCCCGTGATCGTCTCCACCTTGTCACGGAGAGACTGCATGAGTGACTGGCCCTTCTTGAACGCGGCCTGGACGCTCTCGAACACCATGACCTGGGGATAGCACCGGGCACCGTACTCGGCGAACGCCCACATGCAGTCGTTGATCTTCGAGTCCATCCCCCGGAACGCCTTGGGCGAGAGGGTGGAGAACCCGGAACACGGTGGGTTGCCGAACACGTAGTTCACCGCGACGGGTTCCCACTCCGCGGGGTCGCTCACCTGGGACGCCCACTGGTACCCGAGCAGGTGCCGGTTGGCCTCACAGTTGAACACCCCGAAGCCACCCTTCATCTCACGCTTACCCACGAGTCGGAATCCCGCCTGGACCGTGCCGAGGGTGAACCCCCCGGCAAAGCCCTGGCAGTCAACCGCGGTGACGTCAGCTAGGGGCTGGGTCATGCCCGGCCGTCACTAGGTAGTTGATCCGTCCGCAATAGCACTTAAACGGCACGGCGAGCCTGTCCTCCTCGCGACGATACCTTTCTGGTATTTCGGCAGGAATGCCGTCCTCGATGGCTCGTCCACAGTCCGGGCACTTGGTCCCGATCACCTGGTAGCCACCGGGCGTCTCCTGCCGCTCCTGGTTGATCTTCGCCTTCTGCATGTACCGGTTGTAGAACTCGTATGACAGGTCAGGTATGGTCTGCCTCTCGAGCTTCGCCACGAGGATGGCGTTCATCAGAAAGTGCCAGGCGTCGACCAGCTCCTTGAGGTACGCGTCCCGGTTGAAGAACTCATCGGTAGCCCACGGCTTCCACGACACCTCGTCCAGGGCCTCGCCGAGCTCCTTGATGAGCGCGGTGTGGTTCCACGACAGGTAGTAGGCTCGGTCGTCCGCGTCCACCACCGGGAGACACTTGAAGATGTCCACCTGTAGCTCGTACTGCCGACGGAGCATTGCTCCGAGGGTGTCTCCACTGACGGGGTTCGGCTCGTCGATGGACTCTACGCCACCTGCGAGGTGCTGTGGTCGATACCCAGCATCCGTCCGATCGTCTTCAGGCACAGGTTCTCCTCTCTCGCTACGTTGTAGACCGCCCGCTGCATCTGGACGAGCCACAACCAGTCGGCCTCGTTGGTGTTCAGGTGATCCACCCGTCTGCGTAGCTCCGTCACCGTCCTGGGACGGAGCCAGTGGATGAGTGCGCGCATGTCAGGATTCAGCTCATCTCCCATCTCCTCGGCCTGCCTGAGGGTCGGGATGATGTGACCCTGGTCATCGTACTTCGGGTGAAAGAAGCACACCGTCCCGTTCGCGAACATCTCCCACGCCTTCGGGGTCGCCCAGCTCATGTGGAGCTTGATCGGGACCGCCAGGGTGGACCGCACCGTGGTGAGGAGCTGCGAGAGCGAGTGCCAGGGGTAGGGCGTGATGTCAGGAGCTCGCTTCTTGTCCCAGTTCCCCACGATCCAGTCGGGAAAGAGGGGCCGGATCCACTGCTTCAGAACCTCGTCTCTTCCTGAGGCAGCACGGGACTGGTTGATCATCACCCCGAACCGTCTCCGTCCCTCCCACTGGTCGTTGAACGGGGTGCTAGAGGGCACGCAGCTCCCCAGCTCGAGCCCAGCGTACTCGTAGGTCAGGTCCCACTCCCAGCATCCCGGGTGCTTCTTGTGGATCCGGGCGATGTCCCCGTAGCCCCATGCCTCGGGCTCGAGCGGTTCCCACCCGTAGCGGTACGCGGCCTGCTTGCTGACAAAGTCGTACTGGCTCACCACGTGGGACCGCTGGGGCCAGGCCAGGTCCCTCGCCTTCAGCTTGTTCCAGATGTCGGAACAGAGCCAGATCGGCTCCCGGTGGTGGTAGTCCTCGCTCCGCCACTCGTTGAGCCAGCGGAAGATGTAGCTCACGCACCGTATGTAGATCATCCGCGAGACCCCGAGGCCGATGGTCCCGTCCACCTTCGGGATGGGCTGGTTGATCGTGTCGTTCTGGCCCATCCAGATCATGATGGTGTCGCACGAGTCCAGGATCGGCTTCCAGATGTCCGTCATGTACTTGATGTACGTGATCGAGTTCTCGACGGGTGGGGTCCCCTCGACGTTGATCACCCGCTCGGCACGGCGAACGTCCCCCTTGAGCTCGACCATGGGGTTGGTCACGTTGGACGGGAGCCCGACCTCACCAGGGACAGCCCCGTCGTTGTGGCCCACCAGCACGAACTCGATCTCGGGGTACTCGCGGGCCAGGCGGTTGACGAGCATGGGGGCCTCCCAGTCGCCTCCAACTGCGTTCCACCCCGCGGGGTCATACGCCTGGGTTCGCCCCACCTTCGTGTACGCGACCCTCACGCCACCACTCCGTGTTCGAGCTGGTGGACGTGACGGTAGCCGTCTGGCTCGTGACGTGTACTGCCAGAAGTGGGAGCATCTGGGGTCGCCACCACTCCTCGCCCGGTCTCGGGGGAAGCAGCCGGTTGGCTGTCAGGCTGCTCGCGTGGGGGTCCAGGATCGGGAGCTTGGTGTTCTTGTCTCGGAACCATTCCATCTCCTCGTGCATACACAGCCACAGGTACTCGTAGAGCACCCACGACAGCAACGTCTCCTCGTCCTTGTCGGCGCCGAGAGGCATGTCTCGTGGCATGTAGAGCTCGACGTCCTTCTGTTGGCGAGACGGGTTGGCCTCGTATCGGGTGTTCTTGACCCACGCCCGGATCACCAGACGGTAGTGGGTGATGCTCCCGGGGTTGTGGTGGAGTGTCAACGTCCATCCCGGTCGGGGAGCGATCTGCTCCACCAGCTCCATCGCCTCATCCGGCTCGAGTGTCATGTTCGCTCCACATGATCTCGTTGCCTGCCTCCCGTGACTCCTTGATCGCGATCTGGACCACGGGGCAGGCCCTCCCCTGAGCACACGTCTCGAGGTAGAAGACCTGCCCCTGGGTCCACGTCACGCACCCACAGGCCCAGTGGACCCGCTCCGTAGGTTCGGGTGCGTGACCAGGACTCACACCGGAACCTGCGGTGGGGCCGACCCCGGAGCCGGGTATGCCTGCGGCTGCGGTGTGCCCGGTGCTGGTGGTGCCGGGTACTGCTGCTCAGGAGCCTGCGGCTGCCCGGGCTGGACTCCGGGTTGCTGGCCGACCAGCTCCTGCTGGGCAGGCGGGGCTGGGAACCCACCCGGCCCCGGGGGTGGTGGAGCCGGCTGTGGTGCCGGCTGCGGCTGCTGCTGCGGGACGTTGAGGGGCTGCCCCGGAGGCCCCTGCTGCGGTGCGGGACCGTTGGGGGGCGTGGGGAACCCCTGAGGAGCCCCTGGTACGCCTGGCGAGACCCCTGCTGGTGCAGGCGTGGCTGGCGCGAAGGGGGTCTGGGGGGTGGTGGGAGCCCCAAACTGAGGAGGAGCCACGGAGGGTCCCGGAGCTGAAGGCTGCGGGTACCCCGGCTGCGGCTGGAACGGCTGCTGGAACGGCTGTCCCATCTGCGGGACGCCCGGCTGCTGGAACTGCGGGGTCGCCATCTGTGGCTGCATCCCATATCCCGGCTGGGGTGCGGCAGGATGGGGCGTGGCACCAGCCACGGCCGGTCCCACGAAGGAGAGGTTCTGCCGACCCCCACTCGTCTCCGCCTTCACGTGTGCCGTCCGGCCATCCAGGTTGTTGGCGATCATCTGGAGGGCCTGCTGCTCGTCCATCGTCTGGAACTGGTTGAAGAACTCCGGTCCGAGACCCAGGATCGCGAAGTTACGGAACCAGTGGAACATCGCCCCGGGGTTGTCCGGAGTAAAGACGAAGTTGTGCATGAACGGCTTGTTGGCGTGGATGCCCTGGAGAATCCGGCACCGGGCCACGATCATCCACTTGTTGTTTCGGGACGCCTTCACCTGTGCCCCGAACAGCTGGACGTCGTAGTCCCCGTCGGGGACCACCTCAGCTCCGCCCCCATAGTCCTGGAGGAGCTGCGAGAAGTTTACGGTTGTCATGTCTATCCCTTCGCTAGCTGGTCTGGGTAGTCTGCGGCACAAGCTGTGGGAACACGCGCCACAGGACATCTCGGGTAAGGTGTGGGGTCGCCTCCCACATGTTCGCGGGTGCCACCGTGGTGGGCATCCCGCTGAGCACGGCAGGGACCCTCCGCTGGATCCGCTCTCCCGCGTAGTACAGCGGGTTGGTAGGACGGGTGAACACCTGCCGTACCTCGTAGGGCTCACCGTGCTCGTCGATGGCAAACGACCCGTCCGGGTTCTGGTAGTTGACGACCTGCAGGTAGCAGATCAGGTCGAAGAAGTAGGGCAGGGCGGTCCGGATGCCTCCCTCCATGCTGGGTGCCCACCGTCCCTCCTCGTTGATCCGTGACTCGGCCACGAACACGGCCATCTGCAGCGGGTTGGTGGGGTGCTGGGTGAGATCGCGGACACCACGGAGGAGAGCGTCCATCCGACGAAGCAGCTCACCCCAGTGGTCCTGCTTCCACTTCGACCCCTCCATCCCCGGCTCGATCTTGTCCTTGAGCTTCCGCTGGATCTCACTGATCGAGTCGAGGACCACGGTTCGGAAGTGGTGCTGGCCGGTCTCGAGGTGCTGGAGTCCGTACACCAGGTCCTCGAAGTTGTTGACCACCACGTTGGCAGCCTCCCACTGCCCGTCCCACATGGGCGGGGCGTGGACCTTCGGGTCCCAGGGGATCACCCGCATCGGGAGAAACTTGGATGACCCCTCAGCGTCGAACACCACCAGGGGTGGTGGGGCCGTGCACGCGAGGGTGGACTTCCCGATCTTCGAGTGGGCGTGGATCACCACGCTCATGGTGGGCAGCACGTACTGGATCGGCTGTGGTGTCCAGACCGGCTGCTGACCGTTGGGTACGTAGAGGTTGGGGTCGTAGCTCATCGGAGCTTCCCTCGCAGGATCAGCCAGCGGAAGCAGGCATCATCTCGTAGCTCTGCTAGGTATTCGTTCGTCAGTTCATCCTTTCGATGATGACTCGCGTCCCAGTTGTTGAAGGTTCGCTGGGCAGCCTCGACAAATGTGAGTTTGTCCGCAGCGTGCATCCGACCAGCCGCGATGTCAGTAGCTAGACGGTGATACTGTTCTCCCAGCAGAGCGATTCGTAGATGACCTACTGGTTGCTTGATCCACCAGTCGAGCCACGCCTGGTCGGCCTCAGGCACGGTCATGTCGATCATGACTGCACCACCGCCGGCTCGTACCGCTTGAGCGGGTTGACGGACACCAGGGTCTCGGCGATCATGGCCTCAGCCCCCGCGGGGGTGTGGTCCATCATCGGGCACAGGGCGAAGAACTCACACTTCCACGAGCACGAGTCAGACCAGCGGGGTGGACACACCTCGTGGTGATCGTGACCCGCGTCGAGCATGGCCCGTGCCTCGGTGATCCGACTGAGCCGTCCCTTGATCCGCTGCCAGTGAGCCTGGAGCTGCTCGAGGTTGTGGGTGACCGGTTCCCGCATGTAGAACGGCGGCTTGGCCTGGGCTGTCCGCTTGACCTTGCGGGCCATGTTATAGAGCGCCCCCGCGGTCCGAAGCTCCCGGTCCAGTCCGTCCTCCACGAGCTTCAGGTACTCGATGAGGTGGTAGGTGAGCATCTGCTCGTTCCCCACCAGGCCCTTGAGCGCGTCCTTGAACGACCCCACGGTCTTGTGGTCGAGGAACCGCCGAGCTCCGTCCCTCTCGTCCTCAGCCCTCACGTCCAGCTTGGCGATGAGCCTCACGTGTTCGAGTCCCGGGATGCCGGGGTTGGCGAGCACCACCTGCTCGGACCCGATGATGGTGAGTCCCACGTCCGCGGAGGTTTCCTGCACCCAGGCGAAGTACCCCTCGATCATGGCCCGCACCATGTCGGTCTCGGAGTTGAACTCCTTGAACGTCTCCTCGCTGGCCTCCTCGGTCTCGAGCTGCTGCTGCCGCTCCTTGGTCCTCTCGTTGAACACCTCCCACGGGTCACCTGGTTCCGGCTGATACCACGCCTCCAGGGCCTCATGGAACCGGGTCCCCATCATGGCGGGACCGGTCACCTTCTCCCCCGGTGGACCCACCCGTCGGTAGTTCTGGAGGTACCAGCGTCGGGGACAGTCCGCGAAGGTGGTCATCTCCCCGTTGGCGACGTACCACACGTTCGGGTCAAACGCGATGGTCTGGGCCGGTGGGGTTGAGAAGGTGGTCTCAGGAGCGGGCTGTGCTGGTGTGGGCTGTGGTGTGGGCTCAGGGTCGTACCAGTCGTCCTCGTCGACCTCCTCGTCGGTGTAGGACGGGGAGGGGGTCTCGGGAGCTGGGGGTACCGAGTCCACGTCCTCCCCGTCCTCATCTCGGATCCACACGTCCACGTTACGGATCCACTCGTCGATGACGTGGAAGTCGTCCCTGGGTGCAGTCTCCAGGCGGTACTGGCTGGGCCAGGGGTAGGGCGGGATACGGCCGTTGAGACGCTGCATGATCTCGAGGTAGCGATTACCGAGCCCCATCCGCTCCTCCTCGATCGCCCGGGTCGCCATGTTCTCCTGCTGCTGCTCGGGGATGGGCTCGGTGGGACCCTCCTCCGGTCGCTCCTCGGTGTCCGTCGCCATGAGGGCCGGATCTATCAGGTCCCCGATGAAGGGCCTGAGCGCCGTGATCTCGCCTGGCTTGAGTCTCCGTCCGTGCTCGAGGGCGTGGACCCGGTTCTCCGTGATCCCGGTGGCCTCGGCGTACACCCGGCGGGACATCTCCCGCCTCTCCGTGCGATCGTGTTTGATCGCCTCCTCTACCGACATGTGGTCCGGCATCTTGTCTCTCCTCCGTCTACGTCGGAAGTAGCGCGCTATTGAGAATGACGTGTTCCTCATGTTCCAGAACCGCCAAGTCTGCCATTCGTCCAGCTAGACGCAGCGTGAGCTTATCACGAGTGATCTCCTCGAGCCTTGCCATGCGCTCGCCCAGGACCTCGAACTGTCTCTCCTCCTTCGTGCCTGGCGCCACGAGATCGATGAGCGTGAGCGAGGTCCAGCGCTCGCTCCCGATCCTGTGGAACCGGTTGATGGTCTGGTAGTTGATGAGCATCGACCACGAGCGGTCCATCCGGACCATGATGGGCGCCCCGCTCATGTCGACCCCGGTGCCTCCCGCCTTCATGGTGAACAGGAGTGCCCGGGTCTTGCCCTGCTCGAGCGCCAGGAGGGCCGCCTCCCTCGCCTCGTCGGTCATGCCCCCTACGAGGAGCATGTGGTCGATCTTCTCCTTCTCGAGTCGCAGGCTGGCAAGCTCGATCAGCTTCCTGCTCTCCGCGCAGGCCAGGACCGGGACCGCGGCCTCGTCCATCACCCGCAGTAGCTCGTCCACCTTGGGAGATGGCTCGGTCATGATGACCTGACCCGTGATTGGGTCTAGCTCGCACGTCGCCGAGGCAAACTGCAGAAGCCGCGTCTGCTTCGCCAGGTTGTTGGGAGCGACGAGGAGGTCATCCCCAACTTCCGCCATGAGGTGTTTCGCCATCTCCTTGTACGCCTTGGCCTGCTTGGGTGACATCGGGCATTCCCTCGTCTCCGGAACCACCGGCGGTAGCTGTGGTAACACCAGCGCCTTGGGCATGCGCCGAAATCTGGGGTCGAAGAAGCCAAAGAACTCTGCCCTCGTGTCTGGTCGTAGCCCCACGGTCACGATCTCACCGGTCCAGGTGTAGGACTGGAGACAGTACCGCTGGACGTGCGACGTCTTGCTGGGATACTCGTCGGGCCTCATCCCGTGCATGATGGGCCACAGGTCCTCGGGGTTGTCGGCGATGGGAGTACCGGTCAGGGCGTAGCAGAATCGAACAAGCTCCCCGCACATCACCCGCCAGATGGCCCTGGTCCGCTTGGCCTGCGGGTTCTTCATCATGTGGGCCTCGTCCACGATGACGGAGCGGAAGGGGATTCGGTTCAGCTCCTTCTCGTGCAGCTCACACCGCGACTCCTTGAGGTTGGGGTCGCCCGTCTTGCGGTCACACTCAGCGCACTTGAGTAGCCGGATATCCCCATAGCCGGAGAGACGGGAGTGGAGCTGGACCGCCTCCCAGTGGATGACGTAGACGTCTGCCTCGGTGTTGAGTGCCTGGCGGCGGTCAGTGGCGGTGCCACCGATGACGCTCACCTTTACGCCGGGGAACCACCGTTCCCAGTGTCGCTTCCACTGGAGCTTGGTGGAGTTGGGGACGACGCAGAGGATCGGGAAGACCCGGTGTCCGTAGGCCCAGAGCCGCCGGAGCGCACAGATCGTCGTGACCGTCTTACCGGCACCCATCTCGTCTGCGAGGATTGCCTGCTGAGCAATCGCCAGAAACGCTGCACCCGCTCTCTGGAACGGCCAGAGCTTCTCGTCCCACGGCGTACGAGGGTCCGAAAGGCAGTCAGTCGAGAGACGGAGCGCGAGGCTAGGAGCGACTCGGCGTTCATACTCCTCTCGGAGCCAGGTGACGAACCCGTCTCCGATCTGGGCGGGGTAGTCGACGAAGATCCCCTGGAGCGCCATCCACGTCGCGTACGTCCTGGGCGCGGTGTGGATCTTTCGCTTCGTGTCACTGAGTACTCCGGGGATCTGGTTGACGAGGTAGAGCTCGGTCAGGGCGGACTGGACGGTCACCCTGTCGTCGTGTTGAGGGTCCAGCTCTACGATCGCCACCGCTACTCGTCCTCTAGGAGCTTGTAGCGTAGCACAAGCGATTCCCAGTATCCCTTGTCTGCCGCAGCGAGCGTCACCGCCAGGATCCTGGCCGCGTCGTTGGCGTGACCCTCGCCACCCCTGGTGTACCAGCCGAGCTTCTTGAGCGTGTCGTTGGGGGCGAAGTGCTTGGCGTCGCTCGCGCTATACAGGACGAAGTTGACCCGGGCCTTGTAGCACAGGTACCGGGCGCACCCGATCACCTCGAACGGCCAGTTGGTGTCTCCCCGGGACTCCCTGGCCATCTTCACGCTGATGACCTCACGCTCGGCGGACACCCAGATGGGGACGTGGGTGATCCTACACAGCTGGACTGTCTCGGCCACCGCGTCGACCACCTCGGTGAAGTGCAGCTCCTTGGCCGCGAACTCGCCCTTCTGGTTGAGCAGGGCGATCCCGGTGAGCTTGCCTGGGTCCAGGGCGATGATGTTGGTGTCGATCTGTCTCACGCCTTGTCGTCCTCGATCGTCAGCTCTCTAGCCTTGGCGGCCAGCTGTTCCGGTGACTGCTGCCAGGTGTCTCCACGGTTCTTGTAGACGTTGAACAGCGTAAGGAGGCACTGCTCGAACGTCTCACCCCGGATCTCGACGAAGTTGTGGAGCCACATCCGCAGCTCGTTGGGGTCTGAGCTGAACGAGGTCACCATGAAGTCGGTCTGCATGATCTGGTCGCTCGCTAACAACCGCACTCCACCACCGGGTATCTCACCACCCCAGATCACCCACTGTTTCGTCGGCTTGATGTACTTGGGCATTACGTCTTACTCCCCCAGTTGGGTCCGAAGTCTGTGCTCGCGGTGAGGGGGACGGAGAACAGGTCGGGGTCCTCCATCACGCCCTGGGTCCCACCCGCCACCTCCGCCAGGTGTTCGTCAGGGGCATCCATCACCGCCTCGTCGTGACAGTCGAGCACCAGGTACTCACCGAGCCCCGCGGACTGAAGCTCGACGTTCTTCATCTTGAGCACCTCGGCTGCCATCCCCTGGATGAGGTAGTTGACGAGGGCGTAGTACCGCCCATCGTCGTTGATGAACCGCCGCCTAGTGAGCTGGGAGAGGACGTAGGCGGTACCCTCCTGGGCCTCTCGGTCTCTCGCGATCTGCTCCACCTGCCTGTTGAACGTCTCCATCCCCGGGTAGAGGGCGTCCATGCGACCCATGAAGTCGGCAGCAGACCGAACGTCGATGCCCGCGGTCTTGGCGAACTTGGGGATGCCAGATCCGTAGATCTTGGCGTACCCGGCGTTCTTGGTGGGTTGGCGTCGGGGGTCTGACTTCTCGATGGTGGGGTCAGCGAAGATCTCGCGGGCCATGTTGACGAAGAAGTCACCCTCCCCGAACGCCCGAATGAGACCAGGATCCCGGGTGAGGTGGGCGTAGATCCTGAACTCGATCTGGTCGAAGTCACACATGACCAGCGTCCTGCCAGGGGAGGCCGTGATGCACCGTCTCACCGCGTTGGCAACGGGATTGTCGTTGGACTTCCGGGGAAGCTGCTGGAGCGGTGGGTCAGACACGCTCATCCGCCCCGTCTTCGCACCATATCCAGATTCAGGGTCCTCCTCGTCGCCCTTGTGCTTGGTCGGGTTGAAGTTCGGGTGTATACGGCCGTCCACTGCCAGCTCGAGAAACTTGCTGAGGTAAGCCGAACACACTCGCTGTATCCTTCGCCGCTGTAGAACGACCTCTGCAAGCGGATGGTGGGTAGCCGCGACGACCTCGAGAAGTACGTCCTTGTCCAGGGAGAGTCGTCCCGTCTTCTTCGTCGTCTTCGTGAACGTGTAAGTGGAATCGGGAATGTCACGCTGCAACCTGTCTATCACTCGTACGTCAGATCCTGCCTCAAACCCGTAGTTGTCGAGACACCACCGACTGGCCTGGTCCACATATCGTCTGAACTCGGTGAGCTTCTTCGCGGTATAGTCGAGATCTACCGTTACGCCCCGCCACATCATGTCGATGAGGACAAAGGACGTCGCCATCTCGAGATCGAGGGCGTTGGGACACTGCTGCCTGAGGATCGGGTAGTGGTGCTCGTGGACCCTAGCGGTCAGGATCGGGTCCATGCACGCGTACACCCAGTAGGGCTGGAAGTCGAGTGGGACGGTGTCCCACCCCCACCCGTGGAGCCTCATGGCGTCACGTAGGATGCGCTGGGACTGGGCGGCCTGCTTGTCTACCCACCGCTCCGCCACGGCCTTGAGACCGGTGGGCTTGTGGGGCTCGAGCAGGTGGGCCTCGATCCTGGTGTCGTGCATCCGGTGACGGGGGAGCTTCACCCCTGCCCACTTCTCGAACATCATCAGGTCGAACGGGAGGTTGTGCATCACGATCTCCCCGCGGTACTCCCTGAGCACCTCGAGGATGGCCCCACCCCACAGGTGCCAGGGGAGAGCCCATGCCTCGTGGGCATTCCCGATCTGGAGTAGTCGGGGACGGTGCCGGTACCACTGGAGTCCCTCAGTCTCGATGTCCACAGCGAGGTACGGGTGGTTCTGGGACATCCACCGCTTCAGCTCCCCGACCTCGTCGATCGAGTCAACCAGGTGGAGGTTGACGTCGAGGGTCATGTTCCACCACCTTCGTGACCTTGAGCTCGGGGTTCCACTTGGCCCTCGGGATCAGGACCTCCTTGAACCGGGTGTTCGACATGTCAGCCGGGACGATGATCCAGCCCTTGTGTCTCCAGACCATCTCGTATGACTCGAGGGTGACCCGACCGGTCATCCCCAGTGAGGTGGGGTGGGTGATCTCGACCCACCTGGTCGGCTCGATCTCAGCGGTGGTGGGTGGTGGGATCGGTCTCTCGAGCCCCAGGTCCACCCGGGCCTGTCTCATGGCCTCCCGCTTGTCAGCGGCAGTGAGTCGTATGGACCAGGGACACTCGTCCCCCTCGCCCCGCAGCTCGCGGTGCCGCCTGAGGAGCTGTTCCTTGGACTCCTCGCCCCTGCTCTCGAGGTGCCACCACGTCGCGAGTACACACCAGATGATCCAGATGACACCGGCAACGATGACGCTAACCAGCAACGACGACATCGAACACCCTCAGACCCGAGTCCTCGAGCAGTGCCCTGGTCTTCTCGGGGTTCCTGTGTGCGTCCGCCTCCTCGTCCACGTTGACCAGCATCACCGACTCGAGACCGGAGTTGGCGATGGCCTTGGCGCAGATGTAGCACACCGATCCGGTCACGTAGATGGACCCACCCTCCCGGTCGATCCGTGACGAGTGCATCAGAGCGTTGATCTCAGCGTGGTTGGAGGGACAGTCGGTGTACGTCCCGGGTGGCGACTTCCCTGCTCCCACGCGACACCAGTCCTCACAGTGGTCGGTGCTGGCGTACTTCCAGTCTGCCGGGGGACCGTTGTAACCTGAGGCCACCACGAAGTTCTTGGCGCTGACAATCACAGCCCCGATCTTGGCCCGGTCACAGCGACTTCGCTGGGCCATGGCGAGCGCCAGCTGACCCCACGTCTGAGCCCACGTCTGTCTCATCGCTTCTTCTCCCGGTACTCCCTCATGTACTCCGTGTTTGCTTGCTTGTCTCGGTACCGTGTTCCCCGGCTGAGGTGACACGCCTTACAGTTCGGTCGCAAGCCATCGGACTTTGACGCGTCCTTGTAGAAGGAGGCGAGGGGCTTTGCGATACCGCACTGCGAGCAGACCTTGGTGATCACCGGGTGAGCTTCTCGAACTTTCGCCGTTGAAGGTCCTGCATCACCTGCATGTACCGGTCCTCGGTCTCGGTCAGCTGGTTGGTGAACAGCTGCCCGTTGGTACCGGGAGTGTGTCCATATCCGAGGAGTGCAGCTCGCCAGAAGCTCTTGAACCCGAACCACTCGTCCGGTGGACCGGTGGGATCGTGGAGGTTCTCGATGGCCTCCCAGTCCCGCTCGTAGGCGTGGAGACTCACGGGTCGGTGGACCAGGGGACCCACCGTGCACTCGAGCATGTTGGCGATGGTCCACTGGAGCTGCCCGAACTGGAACAGGTCGTAGGCGAGCCCGAGCCACACGTCGTTGGACCGCATGTCCGTGAAGCAGATCAGCTGGTCCTTTCGGATGAGGAACTGGAGCGCCACGGTGCAGGGGTAGTCGAGCTTGTCCCGCATGTTGTCCTTGTGCGGGTCCCACAGGGTGATCACGGCCTGGCGAGACTCGGGGTCCCGCTGGAGCTTTCGGACCACGTCAGCACCCTGGGTGTTGATCCGGTTCCCATAGGCCCCGTGCATCTTCCTGTTGTCGGGCTCACGGAACTGCTCGAAGTGTTCCGAGGCCATCACCATCAGCTCGGGGTCGTGGAACCCTCCACACAGCTGGACCGCCTCCGTCGTCGCCACCTCGGTGCTCACCCTCCTCCCGATCAGGGTGGGGAGCGCACAGTGGGGCCGCTCGAGGATGACGGTGAACCCGAGTAGCTCCGCGGTCCTCATCCCCCTGGGTGAGACGTCAGACCCGTACTCGAGCACGGTCATGCAGATCTGCCGGTACGCCTCCTGGAGGGTGCCGGTGGTGATCAGGACAGGTCGCTCTACGGTCGCCATGACAGCAGGTCCTCTCCGAACAGGGCGGCCTCACGGAGGATCCGCCGGTACACGACCTTGTGGTCGTGGTAGAACCGCCGCCAGTACTGCGGGTGTGGGACCGTCCCGTGCTTCCAGCTGATCTCCGACACCGCGTTGTGTGCCTCCTTCCCGAGAGCCACCACGTTGGGATAGTCGAGCGCTGCTAGGAGTCCAGTCAGGTCCTCCTCGAGGGCGTTGGCGATCCCGGCCTTGACCCGGAGCTCGGGTGGGAGGTTGGACAGGAGGTAGTGGCCGGAGTTTCCCGTGGGTACCGGGACGAAGGCAGCCTCCCACCGGTCGTCCGGCCTGGTGTTCCGCTGTTCCCCCAGTAGGAGGTACTCGGGCTTGGGTGGTCCGATGTACGTGGGAAACTCCTCGAGGGGACGGGCAGCGAGGTCGAGATCCCACGCGTAGCTCATCATCTCACGGAGGAGCTTGACGTCCTCCTGCGTGTTCTGCCCCCAGTACCCGATCCTCGTCCTGGTGGCAGTGTCCCAGAGCACGTCCATGTACTCGTGGAGGACCAGCTCCACCTGGTCGTCCGCCAGTAGGTCCATCTCCCCACGTCTCTTACGTCGCTCGATGATCTCGAGAGGTGGGGCGGTCAGGTGGACCACCAGGGCTCCTCGGCTCCTCAGGAACATCTCGAGGTGGGTAAGTCTCGCCAGGTCCAGTCTCGACGTACCTCGGAGGATGGGACCGTAGATCAGCTCTCCCACGTGCCACCGGTCGCACACCACGTGCGTGTGCTGTCCTGGCCGGTAACCCTGGATGGCAAGCTCGTACTCCTCGAGGATGTCGAGCTCCGGGTCCGGGGGACCTGCCTTGAGCTTCTCGACGTCGTCGTGATGCTCGATGGACGTGATGAGGTGGGTCAACTGCTCCACGAACGTGGACTTCCCCACACCGTCGACGCCCTCGACGATGACCAGCATGTCCAGCTCCTTCCCGCCCGGACCTGTCTCGGTCCGTGTGGCGAGGGCCTAGGCTACCACACCGATGCCCCTGACCTCACACTCCGCTGCCAGGGGCACGTCGTACTGCATCGCCATCAGGAGCGCGTTCCTGGCCACGACGGAGATGTACCTCTCCTTGTCCCGGTTCCGCCTGTGTAGACACTCGATCACCCACAGGGGCGAGCTGGTGCGCTCCACCTTCCCGATGGTCCTCTCACCAGGAACGAGGGAGAACCCCTCCGACACCACGGCGTACCGCCTGGCCACGTCGGGGTCCTCACTCCGCAGGATGGTGACCCGGGTCCACCTGCACGCCGAGCACCTCTGCCCGCTCGGGACGTGGTTGCCCCGGTGAGCGTGGGTGAACCGACGCGAGGAGGTCTGGGCGAGGAGCGTCCCCTCGACCTGCTCCGGTCCCGCGTCGGTGTCAACCACGAACCTGACCACTACCGGTCCTGTCTGAGTCTCCGCATCATGACCGGTGCGTCCCCGTGAGCCTCCCTCGGACGCAGCACCTCCCCGTCCTGCAGCTTGGCCCGGAGCCGGTCCTTCTCGTGGGTGAGCCGGGTGATCTCGACCATGAGAGCGGCGTTGATCAGCAGACTGACGAGTAGGACGATGAGGAGGGCGGTGGTCATCACATCCCCATCGGCTGGTCGGTGGTACCACCCAGGGGTGGCTCACCGGCGGAGTCGGTCCCGTCCACCGCCTTCTTGAAGTCGTAGGCGAACGAGGCCCCCGACCCGAGTGCCAGACCAGCTAGCACCTGGGACCACGTGTCGAGGTCACTCAGGGCAGTCTGGCCCCACACCGCGATGTTCTCGGCTACGTCCGCCTGAGCCGCCACCAGGATGACCACGATCCCAGCAACCCATGGGATCACCTGGGTGACCGCCTCCCGGAACTGTCCTCCACTCACGTACTTGAGCACCGAGGTGATCTTGACGAGAAACGCCGACAAGGTCGCCGCCGTGAATACCTCCATCACTCCTCCGTTTCATTTCTAGTCGGCTGCACAGATGAGCACGTCGAGCTGTCCACCGGGGGTGTTGAGCGTGATCGGCATGAAGTGGTAACCGGCAGGGCAGGTGAACGTGATCGGGTCGTTGGGATCCGGGTCGTTGATCTCAGGATCCTGAATCTCAGGGTCCTGTACCTCGAGGTCCTGGACCTCCGGGTTCTGCATCTCCGCGTCCTGAGCTTCCGGGTCCTGGACCTCACCATCATCCGGATCAGGATCGTTCGGATCTCCGTCCTGAACCTCCCCGTCCTGGGGTTCAGGATCCTGGATCTCCGGGTCCTGTATCTCCGGGTCCTGGATCTCAGGATCGTCCGGGTCCAGCGATGGGATCGGAAACGTCGTGGTCGTGGTCCCCGGTGTGGTGGTCGGAGGCACGGTGAACGTCGTGGTTGTCGGTTGTCCCTCGGGTGCCTCAGGACTCGCCGCGGTGGTGTCAGCGTTTGTGAGTGCCTGCCAGGCGAAGGTACCGGCCACCGCACCACCCGAGAGCGCGGCCGCCACCGCCAACGACACGATGACCATAGTCGGGCTCGCGAGCTTCACAGCTCGTCTCCTTCAGACGGTCGCTTGCCAAGGTCGTTCACCATGGAGGTCTTCCCAGCGAGCAACCCGAGCAGCGAGCCGAGGATGAGTGTGATGACGGAGACCAACGCTCGGACCACACCCGCTGTGTCGGCCTTGGGATCAGTGATCTCGACCACGACGATCACGGCACCGAGACCGAGGATGACGAGCGCCACGACAAGCGTGAACATGATCACCATGATCTCGATGACAGATCGGTTTCTCATCTTAGCTCACCACTGCCCGTAGTCCTGCTTCATCGACCGGTCGTAGTCCACCTCGCCCTCACACATCGGGTTCCCGTTGTCGTACTGACGGAGGTGGACGTCAGCCCACTGTCCACCCGACCAGGCGTAGGTCTGCCACAGCCACCGGATGAGTCCTCGGTTCCTGAGGTGCTCGACGGTGTTCTTGCCCCCGTAGGCACCGACCCGTGCTAGCCCGATCACGGAGATGACACCCCGAAAGAAGTTCTCGATCGCCAACCACTGGGTTGCCGAGAACCCCCTCGTGTCCCCGTCCACCGCGAAGTAGATGGGACGGGTGGGTGGCATCCCCGCGAGCTTGGCGTCCTGGTCAGCAATCCTCGCCGCCACCGCCCCGTTGTCACTGGCAAGGGGGACGAACGCCCGACGTGGCTGGTACACCACGACCCGGGCGATCCCCTTGACCTTGAGCGCGGCTGCCTCCGTGGACGTGATGTCCTTCCCACCACCCCGAGGGTCACGACCCACGTACCGGATGGCGAACTTGACCTTGCCACTGACGTTGAACCCGCTGATGGTGGTCGAGGCCATGCAGGCAACACCAGGGTGGCTAAACGAGTAGTCCACTCCGAAACATGGCCCCGGACTGGGGAGTGGTGGAGGTCCGGGGCTTACTGAGGGCGGAGTGCCGCCAGACGTTCCTTGTAGTCCTCTCGCGGCTTGTACGAGAAGCCAAGCACCGGGTTCTCCATCTCGGGCACCTGGTCGATCAGCAGGGCTGGGAGGTTGTGAGGTTCCTTCCACGTTCCGGCTGAGATCAGGTCGGCCACGTACTCGATCACCGCGATTGCGTTCCAGTCACCGATCCAATACTTCTGGGAGAAGTCGTTGGCGACGAGGAACACCTGATCGTCGATGGTTCCGTCGGGTCGCTTGGGTCGGACAAGAATCGGTGCCGTGTTGGAGTTCACGACCTTCTGTAGCTGTGCCTCGGTTGCCATGTCGAACCAGTCTCCTGTCGTCGGTGGTGTGGTGGTTCCGGGTCGGTACTTGTTGAACATCTGCTGCGTGAGACAGATGCCCCGGGCTCGGTCGAACCCCCGGCGGTCCACCTTGCGGGTGGGTGCCCAGGTCTTGTGCTCCATCTGGGACGTGAGGGGCCGGGCTGCTCCGAGCATCCCGTACTCGGCGAGGGCACAGTCCACCGCGCCCATGAAGTCGAGCATTCCTGGGATGGTCTCGTAGTCCTGGTAGCCGCCCTCCCACTCGGTACCCCAGGTGGGCTTCCTCGCGGAGTTCTGCGGGACGTACACCCCATCGATGGTGATGGGTCCACCGAGACCGGGGTGGTTGGCCTCGCCCATGCAGATGATCCGGTAGACGAGGTCGTAGCCCCCATACCCGTTGCACAGTGGCCCGGGCACGTCGGACCGCCCATTCTTGCAGATGTAGAGTGACGGGGTGAGGTTACCCGAGGGTCCTCGGTAGTACGTCGCCGTGTGGTGCTGCATCCGGAGGGGCTTCCTCGGGACAAGCCACGGGTCTGTGCCACGCCCGCTCCGGAGCTCGATCGAGCACCTAGTCCGTCTCCACCACCTGTCGATGGTGGCCTTGAGTTCTCTCGCCTCTGCTGTCGCCTGGGCCTGGGTCATCCCTCACCACCCAGCTCCGCGAAGTCCTCCGCGGTCATGGTGGGGTTCTCGACGGTCCCCCACTGCTCGCCACTGTCCTCGTCGTCGTCCGGGTCGATGACCTTGCCGAGAAACTCCCCGGCTTCGGTCTCCTCCTCGGTCATCTCGTCGAAGAGGCTCTCGCTGTCAACCCACTCACCTGACCGGGGCGGGTCCTCCTCCTCGCACTCGATCTCGACCTCACTCCCGTCGTCGAACGCCATCTCTTTATCTGGCATGTGTGCCTCCCTTACTGTTCGGCTCGGAACGTACACCCGTTGAGGGTTGCCCACGACGTGTTCGGGTGAGTAACAGCGATGATGGTACCACTAGCGTCTACGTCGATCCGACCAACACTGTTCGAGGGACTACCGAAGATCGACAGAAAGACATGCGTCTCGAGAGGTCGGTATCCCTCGGGGAGAGCCGCGATGGCATCCGAGGTTGACCCGGTGCCATCAACGAGTCCCGCCAGGTGTACGATCCCGTGGGAGTCCTTCTTGTACCGCCCACCCAGAAAGTCTGTTCCGAAGGCAGACCAGCCGTTGGCATACGCGATACCAGTTGCCCCCATCGACTCGTGGGTGTTCGATTGTGAGCCGCGACCCCACCAGTTGATCCCCCCGAGATAGTGGTCCTGCCCCGAGCCACCACCTGACTCTACCCGCATCGTGGTAGGACCACGGTTGCTCGATGGGTCACCACCCCCGCAGTCAAGTCTCGAGACCCCAAACCCAAACCCGGTGAGCATCTGGCACCGCCAGCCAGGGGCGGTACGGTCAGGGAAGTCGAACGCCTTGCCGGGCACAGTGGCAGACTCGAGAACACCCTTCATCCAGCACCAGCCATCGGACCGGAGATAGATCTCGATCTCACTCTCACCCACCGCCGCCTTGTTCCACCCCGTCTGGAACAGGGGCACCTCCCAGTATCCTCGGAAGAACGTCCAGTCCGAGTCCCAGGAGTAGGCGAAATTGTTTGGACCCGGATAGGTGATGCCACCAAACGACAGATAGCTGTTGTTCGGTGCTACCTCGACCTTGAGCTGTCCAGCGTTGTCAAGCTCCAGGACGGCCCCGGTGCTCCCGTCACGTACCGGGAAGTACAGTGAGTGTGCCGGCGGTGGAAGGTCACGCATGATGATCGTGTTCACCGCGGTGGTGCCGCTCTTGACGAGTCCCTTGAGCCGCACCCAGCCGTCCGACTGCTGGTAGTAGCCCGGGACCGCGTGGGGCGAGCCCCACCAGACCCAGCTGTTCATCAGGACTGGCTGATCGGGATGTCCGCTACCGGCCTCTATCCAGGGTGGGTAGTCGTCCTCGGTCGGGTCAGTCTCAGTCCCCACGTTCGAGACCTTCCCGACGATACAGGACATCCCGTCACGGTACTGGTAGATCACCGTATCGCCGGGGTGATAGTCCCACGCCTTCCCGATGATCCGTACCTCGACCGGGTTGGCAGGGTCACCAATCCACACCACTGGTGGGTTGCTCCTGAGCCCGTCAGTCGAGAGGATCTGGGATACCCTGAACGGGGCGTCGATCGCTGAACCCACGGGTCGACCCGGGAGGGTCTGTACCCCGATGGCTAGCTGGTCGAGCTCGGTGTCACTCACTCGACGATCCTCCTGTCTCGGCAACTGACTGTCATCGACCCGCTTGACCCGGTGAGCGGGAGCTGTACCGACTCTGCCACGAAGACCCCGCTAATTCCTGAGGTGGCATCGTCGATGAGGAGGGTATCACCGGGGACTATCCCGGGGTGAGGCACGCACTGTACCTGCACCACCTCGACGAGTCCGAGCACCTTGGGGAGCCGGGCCTTGGCGGCGTTGAGGGCCTGCTTGCTACTGGTGATGAACTCGGACACGTAGAAGAACGGGACCGGACCGTACTCCGAGTCATCTGGGTTGGCCGGGTCGAAGTAGGTGGGGCTGTTGGGGTTTCGGTCCCACCACTCTGCCCGCACGGGAGGCTTGTCGGACCCGGTGGACTCGCCCATGGCGATGACCCCGTTGTAGGTCCGCTCGTCGGTGAGGACCCGCTCGACCTTGAGCAGCTTGGCCGTACCGCTAGGCGTGAGGTCCCAGGTGGGGTCGTCCTCGATGTCGAAGTCGGAGAAGATGTCGACGTTTCCCCTACCGTCCGCGTTCCAGTCAAACCGCATGGAGATGGCTGTGACCAGCTCCCGCACGACCGAGAGACGGTCCGCCTGGACCTCGAGGGACATCTTCCCGGTCCTACCCTTATTGTCCTCGATCTCGATGACCGCCTCAGGTAGGACGTCGTCGAGCAGGGTGTGGAGTGCGTCAGAGTGCGGGGTCTTGAGTGGGATCACGATCGGTCGCCAGATCCGAGCCCGCTCTACCCGTCGCGAGTTGTCCGAGACCTCGACCTCCAGCGTGACCCCGGCTGAGCTGTGGTTGATCCGGGCGATGTCGATCTCGTAGACGCCGTAGTTCATCAGCTGGTCGTCACCAGCTGCCCTGAACTGCACCTGAACCCGTGCCGGGGCGGTAGGCGACAGCGGGGCTCCCTGGACGAGGGGAACGAGCGACTCCGCTGTCTCCCGGTCAACGACGAGTGAGGCTGTTCCGGTGCCCTGGATCGCCCGGGCCTCGTCGGTGACGATGGACCCACCCACGATCTTCATCCGCGGCTCGTCAACGTTAGCTGGGTCCGAGCTAAGCAGCATCTCCCCGTGTTGTACGTCATACACGCTGATCACGGGTACGATCTGACCCGACTCAACCACGGAGGTCTGAAGGGCAGGTGTGAGCACCCTAGGCATGAGAGGCCACGCCCAGGGCTCGTGGCTTCTCCACCGAGACGAACGTGATCCTCACCCGGTGGAAGTGCCGAGTAGGCCAGACCTCGGATGGCTGCTTGGCTGCCCGCATCACCTCGTACTCGATGGTGTCCGGCTGGACGTACCACTGACGACCGAACGTGTCCTGAAGGAGCAGGGTGGCTCCCGATCCGGTCAACATCCGGAACATCGCGTACGCGTCCTCATCGAGGAGGTCGACCAGCATGTCGACGTCGTCAGCCTTTACCCCATCGTGGGTCATCACGGCCGCGGTGGCACCGATCGGGTAGTCCTTGGTGTTGGGCTTGGCCGGCATGAGCTTCGCTGAGCCAGCCCTGATCGGCATGGACATGTCGGGATCGAGCGGGTCCCGGAGCCACCAGGAGGTAGGTACGGGCGGTGTGACGAAATCTGGCGGGGTCGACCAGCCGGAGCTGACCATGTTCCCCTCACCATTCTCGGCCTCGATCTGCGCCTGATACGTCGCCTGGACGCCACCGGGAACCTCGTAGTCGACGTAGGAGAGCTTCTGGAACTGTGGCAGGTGTGTTATTCGGGGCTCAGGGATCGTCTCCCAGATGGCGTCACCCTCCTCGTCCACTCCCACTGACCGTCGAAGCTCCATGATGTGATTGGTCGGATCCTCGTCGACCCAGCCGCCCTGGTTCCAGTAGTGGACATCCCGATCATCACCCACGGTCGAGCCGACCCAGAACCCGATGGTGTCGGCAAAGTGGACCTCACCGTTGGGTGCGCTCAGGACCTCAAGGTTGAGTCGGGCAAACACCGCACCTGACGGTGAGGTGCCAGTCACGGTAGCCCGTGTCCAGACACCAAACGGACCTACCTCAGCGATGGAGCTACCCACCGTCTGGGATCCTGTGGCAGCTCCAGCCGCGTCGAACCAGTCGATGGTGAGCCGGACGCTTCGGGCGTTGGTGAACGGGGTGAACCAGGCTGCCGCGGCATAGGCGGTAGACCCCTTGACCCGGAACCCCGAGGTACCGCTGGGGGTCTGGGCGAGAGCGGTACCGGTCGCGGTGATCTTGTTGATCTGGAGTGCCGCGACCCCTCGCTGACCGATGCCAGCATTCCGAGCGATCGTGGTGGCTGTTCCCGCGGCCCAGCCGGTGGTGTCGGTCTCAAGCGACGCCTGGTTCTCGGTGAGCAGTGAGGTGCGGCGGCCCTTGTAGATCCCGAGCTGGTCCACGAAGTGAACCTCGCTCACCGCGCAGCCGATCGCCCGAACGCTGATCTGGACCCACTTGGCAGTTGCCGGTGCTGTGGCGGTGGCGAACGCCTCCCGCCAGTCTGTGGTTGCGTCGGTGATCGTGTACAGGGTGTTGGTAGCGTTGAGGTCCGTGCCGTCGTCGTCAAAGAACTCGATGCTTACCTGGCACGTCCGGGCGGTGGCTGCCGTCTTGAACGACGCCCTTCCCGTGTAGAGGGCACCAGGCTCACACTCGATGCCCACCTCCTCCACGTCCGTTCCGATGAACGGGTAGGTGGCTGACGCGTCACCGGTGGTACCGGTCCTCTGCATGGAGAGCGACGCGGACCCGTGGAGGAACTGGGACGTGACACGGGTGAGGGTCGTGCTGGATGTGGCGAAGTTGGGGACCGCGGTGGGCTCGATCGACGACACGTCCCAGGGCAGGAGGTTGTCAAGCCCCTCGACACTGATCACGATGCCATGGATCGTCGGGTCGTAGGTAGCCACCACATCTGGCGATAGAGGGGTCGCGATGCTGATCGAGAAGGCAGCGAAGTCCCACAGGCTGTTCGGTGAGAACAGGTCGGTTGAGCCGGGTATCCTGTAGACGACGCCAGGCTGCCACACGTCAAAGTGCTTGACCAGCAGGTACGCCCGGCCACTGAACCCGTTGGGCAGTGCCGACACCATGTCGTGATGCTTCTGGCCGGTGTGGATGGACCGGTCATACACCGGCTTGAACTTGATCGCGAACGCACTCCACGGGTCGGGTGTAAACAGCGGATGAGCCACCTGTGCGTCGGTGAACACCCGGAGACGAACCACCTGCTGCGCGATGCCCTCCGCGTCGTTGTACTCCCAGTCCCAGGGTGGACGCCCCACCACCTCGACACCTGACGGGTTGAGGAGGTTGATCGTGGGCCTCTCGTCGTAGGTCACCACGAGCGACAGGGAGTAGAGACGCGCCGTGTTGACCGCCGTCTTGCGGGTGATCTGCGCGCTCGCCCACCAGTACCGACCAGACAACATCTGGGCACGTTCACCGAGGAAATACTTGCCGCTGTAGTCCTTTGGCCGCGCCGGGAACGTGACCTGCTTGACTGACGTCCCCAGGGCCGGCACCAGTCGCTCACCCGGGGCGTAGGCATCGAAGACCGCCGACGTGGTGCCCTTGGGACGACCGACCAGGACCGTCACTGGCTGGAAGTATTCGTACGTGGTGCTCGACCTCGTCGCGTGTGAGTACCTGATCCGGTGCTGTACGTAGCGGATCGCGGCACCAGCGGGGATCGACGGGATCGGGTACCGACAGTAGATCCGCCAGCCGGTGGTCATGGTCCCAGCAGCCTGGATGTACGTCGTGTCTGACGCGTCGTTGAGTGCTGCCAGGGTGCTCGCTGCACCACCACCGAGGGTCCGTGATCCGAACTCCTGGATGATCTGGTCGGGGTAGACCTCTACCTGTCCCATTATCGGCTCTTCAGCGATCGTAGGAGCCTGCGGTCATGATCTGCAAGCTCTGTTCCGATGGTGTCCTTGACGGCATTCACCAGTGTCTTCCCGTCCATGATGGACTTGGCACTGACGTTGACAGTGACGATGGTTCGCATGTCGTTGATGTTCGACTTGGGCACGTCGCTCGTGGGGATCACCTGCATCCCGTACCAGGCTGCCGCCTGTGACAGGACCATCTTGCTCCGGTTGGGGTTGCCAAACCTCGGGATGAACGCCTCGCCCCCGGTGGCCCGCTCCCCAAACAGGACGGTGGGGGAGTCGGCAAACCCGGCCGTCATCCCGCCCTCCTGCATCCTCAACATCCCGTACCGACCAGGACGAGCCCGTGCCAGATCCGCGGTGTGAATCTCCTGGAGATGTCGGGTGGTGATCGTGATCGTCTTGTCATGGAGTCCAGCGAGAAGTCCCTGTACCTGGCGGATGATGCTCGACGCGTTGTCGTTGGCGTTGACGTCCGAGGTTCCCTTGGACACGTCCCAGTTGAACAGACGATCCTTGGCGGCACGGATCTTGCTGAGGGCATCCGCGTTGTTACCCAGGGCACGACCGGTACCTCTGCTCGCGTTCCAGTCAGCTAGCCGGTCCTTGGAGTCTCCGATCTTGGCTATGGCATCCGAGTTGTCCGCGTTCGCGTCTGCGGTACCTGACGACGCATCCCAGTTGAACATCGCGTCCTTCGACGCGGCGATCTTGAGCATGGCGTCGTTGTTGTTCACTGTGGCGGTAGCCTCGGCTGTCACCGCGTCCCAGCCCGCCGCCGCCGCCTGCAATGTGTCAAACTTGTTCTCGGGATCGATGATGTCGAGGAGTGCCTGGGCCTTGGGGTCAGACGCCTCGTACAGCAGTGCCCACGCCTGGACCTGTTCCGCGGTGGCCTGGAACGGCTTGCCGTCGAGGTAGACCGTGGCCTCGGGGTTGGCAAGCCCGATCTGTGCAAGCACCTCGCCGATCTTCGCAGCATCGTTGTCGAAGAGCTCGGAGTTGATGCTGACCTGTGGGTTGACCTTGGCGAGGTTGACCAGTCGGAGCGTCTCCTGCATCTGCTCCGCCGAGAAGATCGCCTTCTCGACCCCAGCGAGCTGGACGAGGGTACTGATGGACTCGGGGGTCAGACCCAGCTGGTTGACGTACTGCTCGGCAGCTTCCCGTGAACCCACGTACCCGGCAACCTGGTTGATCAGCTCCTCACGGTGCTGCTTGAGGACATCCACGCCCTCAGCCACCGAGCCGGTCTCGTCGGTTACCGCCTGAGCGTGCTCGATGGCAGCCGCCGCGGCTCCAGAGAACGCCTCCCGAACCTTGCGTCCTGCCTCGCTCTGGTAGTCGAGGTTAAACCCGTTCTCCTTCACGGCCGCGTTGAGGTCGTCCATCGCCTGACCCCAGCCGGTGAGGGCATCGAACGCCCCAAGGACCGTTCCGATGAGACTTTCGATCGTGGCGTTCAGATCCTCGATTCGTTCCGCCGCGGTCGAGGTCGGGTCACCCATGGTCTCGATGGCATCAGCAAGCGTAACGGCCTGAGGGCTCGCGTTGGCAGCCTCGAGCGCCATGAGTCGGATCTGGTCGGCCAGCATCCCAGTGGTCTGGGCAGTATCCTCGGGATCATAGTCCTCGAGCTTGTTCAGCCAGTTCTCGACCTCACCAGCGGATATGCCGAGGGTGTTGGACAGCGTATCGATGTCGTGCTGCCACATCAACTGTCGCTGCTGGGCTGCCTCCATCTCTGCGCGGAGAGCCTTGGTCGCGTCCTTGTTCTCCTGGATCTTGTTCGGAAGCGGGCTCAGGTTCTCGAACAGCTGGCGAGCACCGGTGGACCACATGTTTGTGGTACCGATCATGTTGCTCCACTCTTCGTCAAGCCCTGCGAGCTTCTCCTTGCTTGCGTCGACGAACCCTCGGAGCCCTGCCAGGGTGTCCATGTCGAACTGACCCTTGAGGGTCGAGACAAGCTCCTTCGCCTTCTGCTGGGAGTTCTGCATGGCCGTGGTGAGCGCGATGAACCCACCCACGACCGCGGCCCCAGCAAGGGTAGGACCGATCGCGGCAAGTGCTGTCCCGATACCCCGGATACCGGTACCGAGGTTTGTGAGCGCGGCGCCAAAGTTACCCGTGACCAGAGCCTTGAGCGCAGAGCCGAGGAACCCAAGACTGGCGGTCAGACCCATGAGCCAGCCGATGGCGTTGCCGGCCGCCAGAGCTAGGAGGCCACCCCGCACGGCGAGGAGCCCTGCCTGGAGCTGGATGAACGCAGCCGCCGCACTGAGCAGCCGTCCCACCAGGACAGCACCGTAGGCGGCAGCCACCGCCAGCACCAGGGCAGGGTGATCAGCGAGGAACCCTGCCACCGCGCCGAGAGCTGTGGCTAGAGCCGTGAGCCCCGCGATTGCCACCGCGAAGGTCATGCCCGCCATCGTCTTGAGGACCGGTCCTACCGCCTGAGCAAGCTGCTTGAGGACGCTGATCACGTTGGAGATCGCGTCACCGATGGCTCGCACTGCCGGCTGGGCTGCCTGCCACGCGTTGGCCAGGCCCTCACCAACCTGGGGACCAACCCGCTGCACCCAGCTCATCGCGTCACGGAGCTTGGGGATGAGCGCGGCACCGATCTCGATGCCGACCGCGGTGATCTGGTTCTTGAAGACCTGGAACTGCTTTCCGAGGCCCTTCATCTGCTCCTGGAACGCCGCCTGGGTAGCACCAAGGTTGTCGGTACGGTCGTTCATCGCCTCAAAGACGCGGTTGTAGACCTGACCCGCGTCCGTCATAAGGGCGAAGGCACCACGGGCTGCCCGGATCTCCGGGAACAACCTCGCGAGCATCTCGATGCTGCCACCAGTGACAACCCGCAGGTCCTCCATCACCCCGTGGAGTCCCCGCTCCTGGATGGCGGCTAGACCACTCTCGTACCCCATCTTCCTGAACGCTGCAGCAAGAGCATCGTTCGGGGTGATCATCTCGCGGATGAGCCGGTTGAGCGAGGTGGTGGCCTCGGACGCACTCAGACCCGAGAGGGTCATGGTGGCGATGGCGGCACCGACCTCCTCGATGGAGATTCCCGCGGCTGCTGCTCCCGCGTTGACCTGACCGAGCTCGTGGGCCAGCTCCTCGAAGGTGATGACACCAAGCTCTACCGTCCTGAACAGCACGTCCGAGACGTAGGAGGCATCCTCGGCTTCCAGGCCGTAGGCGTTGAGCACACCCACGATGGTGCGGGCGGCTGTCTCGGTGTCGGTGAGACCAGCAGAGGCAGCCGTGGCTGACGCCTCGAGGACGTTGAGAGCGTCGGCACCCTGGAACCCCGAGGACACGATCTGGTAGAGGCCCTCCGCCAGGGTGGTGGCACTCTGGGGAAGCCGGGTTGACATCTCCAGTACAGCGTTCGACATTGCCTGGAACTGAGGCTCGCCAAGACGGAGGATCGTGTTGACGTTTCGCATGGCACCCTCGAACTTGACCGCGGCAACGACCGCGGCTCCGAGGGCTACTGCTGCTGCCACCGCAACAGACTGGAGAGCGAGCCTAAGACCCGCCATGACCTTGGAACCACGGGTACCCATCCCCGTGACCGACGTGTCAAACTGACGGATGGCACCCGCGGCAGCTCCCAGGGTACGGGCTAGACCCGCGTCCCTACCCGAGAGAATGACCGCGATGTTCCGCGTCATAGCGTGTCGTCACCACCCATACCTGGCGCCTTCCTGAGAGCCTCCTCGTGACGCTTCTGCTGTTCGATCGGATCTTTGTCGGGATCGTACCAGTCGTCGGCATCCTCGTCGAGTTGGTCGAAGGGGATGAGCGTCACGAACGTCCCCCGGGCCTTCTTCGGGATGCTCTCCTGTACCCGCTCGATCTCGTCGCACCCGTAGCAGTGTCGCATGACCGCGGCCAGGATGGGATCCGCCAGTGGGATGCCGTCGTCTCCCACCCAGTCCTCGGCCAGGGTGCCGCACTTGGGACACGCCTCGCGCATCACCATCTCGTACGCCACTGCCTTGTCTCGATCCAGCTGGTTCCACTTCTGCGGTCCACCTAGGAAGTGCGAGTGTGAGATACCGTGTTTCTGGCAGATCGACATCTCCTCACGGAAACGAGGATCTGCCTTTAGACGTTTCCCAGATCTTGGATCTTGCGGATCCCCTGGTTGACGTTCGATGCTGCCTGACAGATGTCACCAATCTCTCCGGCAGCCCAGAACCCGTCCTCCTTCATCTCGTCCATGAAGTCTCGGGTAAGCGGCTCCTCCATGACGGGAGATAGCCCCTGATCGAGCCGCTTCTCAGGGTCGAACGGGGGCATGGCCGCGGAGATCTTCCCGTCCTCGTCCTCCACGTACAGGTAGTAGATACAGTGGGTGGCAAGCTCGGGGAGGAACGTCTCGTAGTTGTAGGCCAGTGCCTGGACGCCCATCCGCTTGGCTTCCTTGCGCTGGTCATCGGTCGGAGGGAACTTCGAGACGAGCTCGTCGTACTGCTTGGGCGGAAGGGACCGTGCTCGGAACCAGATCAGGTGCGGAGCTAGGTCAGCCTTGGCCTGCTCGACCTTCTCCTTGAGGTCGTCAACCTCGATCTCAGCCTCAACTCCGGACCGTCGTCCGACCCGGAGCTGAGCCTGAGCAAGCTGTACCGTCGCCTCGTTGAGCTTGTCCTTGTAAGACGTGTCCTCGGGGATCGAGAAGTCGAAGTAGATCGGCTTCTTACGGCTACGTAGGTGATCTAGCGGACGCTTGGGCATCGCCTGTCTCCTTGTCTAGTGGAGGTTGTCTGGGGTGAGAACTAGGCGGCGCAGGTAGCGTCGAACGTGGGCGGGTCCGTCGGTGTGAACCGAGCTCCCCACCGGGCGGGGTCGTTGCCCATCGAGTACTCGCGGTATGGACCGGTCGAGATGACCTTCCAGACCTCGCACTTGTCCGCCGCTGCCGGGTTGGCGCCTGCCGTGCCCTTGTAGAACAGAACCACGTGCCCCGTCGTGCCCTTTGCCAGGGTCGACTGCAGGGTGTTGACCGTGTCGTCCTCGTAGAACACCAGCTGGGGCTCCTGGGCCGTGTCCTCACCGGGGATGGTGGTGGTGAAGGTCGTGCTCAGGTCCGGGGTCGCGATGGGGGAGTTCGAGAACTCGAAGCCCGAGATGTCCGCGATCTGCTGGGTCATGTTGACGCCCGAGTTGATCTGGGCTGCTGAGGGCGAGGTGAGCGAACCGAGGGTGACAACCCAGTACGCCTTGCTCTTGCCTCGCCGGAAGAACCTCGACATGAACTACTCCTCCGGAGTGGTGTCGTCTGGTGCTGTCTCGTCCTCTGGCGAGGTGGCTGCTTCGACTGTCTCGGCGGTGGCTTCCGCCTCTGCGTCTAGGTTCACGAACCCGCGTCGCTGCCACACGCCATCGTACGCTTCCTGCGTAACGAGGCCAACGTAGAGCGCGTCATCAGGCTCGTCGGGATCTGGGGTGTGGTCCACCTGATCGGGGTGGTAGATCCGCACCCAACCTGCCTCAGGCATATGCCTGCACCTCCAGGTAGTAGAGGTCGACGCCGGACCACAGACCGGCCGTGGCGGTCAGGGCTCCTGCCTGACCAAGCCTTCGGTCTATGACCTTCATCGATCCTCCGGCACTTATCGGGTTGACAAACGACCCAGAGGCCGTTCTCTCTAGGATCATCCGTCGGACTCGGTCCGCCATGATCCCAGCACTGTCGTCTGTCCTCCCTACGGAGGTGATCTGGTACGCGATGCTACCACCCGAGTCGGGGTGGGCAAGATCCCCGTAGACAAGAAAGGTCGGGAACGGGTAGATCACCGCGTACGGGTACACTAGCTGGTTGTCAACGATCTGGGCGTCTCGGGGAGCCTCACCCACCTCGACCTTGTAGTCGATCCCCAGGGCGTTGCGGAGCATGTCGTGGAGGCCCACCGTGACCGGGGTTAGCTCGAGGACGTGACCCGCCATCAGATCCCCCTCGTGGCGACGACCATCATGTTCCGCACGTACATGGTCTCGACCACGTCGGCAGCGGGCCGCACGTGAGGCTGTGGAGCCTGTTGGTAGTACCGACCTAGGGTGTCCTGGCCGAAGAACCCGAGCTCAAGCCGCCGACCATAGGGTGCGTCGGTGGTCACCACCCGCTGGTTCCCATCTCTCTCGATGTGCCAGGAGTCCCGGTAGTTCCCGGTCCGGAACGGGGCTGCTGCCTTGATCATCGCGAGGAGGATACCAGCGTGTACCTCGGTGGCTGACTCGACCTCCTTGTCGAGGACCGCGGCCTTGGCGATGAACCGACCTGACAGCTCCCTGGCTCCCACCACGATGAAGCGAAATCCGATCATGGCCGGTCCGTGTACCTCTCTCGAAGCTCACAGCGAGCCTTCTCGAACAGGTTGAACGTGGAGTGCAGGCACTCCTCGACCCGGAGCCACTTCCCCACCAGGCCCTCGTCGTGGGAGCAGGCCGTGATCTTCACCTGGTCACCGACCACGATGGCGGGTGAGCCGCCCGGGATGCTCAGGTCGTAGAACCCGATCACCCGGGGCTGTCCACCCGCGAACTCGGAGAGGTTGCGGTAGGTCGGCTTGAGCTTACAGGCGAAGCTCCCTACCAGGACGCGTCCTCCGGTCGTGACCACCCCCGTCACGGGATTGGTGAAGTCGTCGGTGGCACCCTCCACGTCCCGGTAGATCTCACACGTGTCGATGAGCAGCAGCTCGTCGAGTCTTGGTCGGAGTCCGGTCAGGTCAAGTGGCACGGGGTACCACCATGTCCATCAGCGCCTTGATCGCGGACTCCGCCACGCCTGTCCCCAGATCCGCACCCTCCAGCATCTTCTTGTCGAGAGCTACCCGGTCGACATTGACGAGGAAGTCGAGAACGATGGCCTCCGGCACGATGTCCGAGGCGGGGTACGTCTCGAGTACCACGTCAAAGGTGTTGGACCCCTCGACCGGCTTCATCCAGACCACACGAGAACCCTGCTCGAGGTACTCGTTGATCTCCTGCTCGGTGATGAGCCCAAAGAAGTGCTGACGGACGGCCTCCATCACAGAGACACCGCTGCGTAGGTCACCCCCGTCACGTTGTCCACACCCACCCCGATGAGGCCACCGGAGTCCGCGAGGTCGTTGGGGAGCCTGACCAGGCGCAGGCCGCTGGTAGGTAGGGCGATGGAGATGTTGGGCACCACCGCGCCGTACACGTCCTTGGAGGTCGGGGTGTCCACCAGGAGGTTGCGGGCCGCGCCCGAGGTGTTGTTGACGAGCAACGCGAGACCAGGGGATCCCGCCTGGATGGTGTCTGAGGTGGACGTGGTACCCGACGGGGTCGCCATCGTGATCGCCTGTGGCGGGATGGTCGTACCATAGATCGGAAGCAGGGCCACGAGGGCCTCCTATCGGTCTTGACCCGCCCGCTCGAGCGGGTATGCCCTGAACATGGTCAGTCCACCGCCTGGTGGTATCGTGTCCGAACTGTCTGGATAGGCCGAGAGCTCGTACAGCCGACGCCTGATGGCATCGATGTTTGCCGCAGTGCTCTGCCCGTACTCACCCGAGACCTGGAAGCTCGCAGGCGAGGCGAGGATGACAGCTAGCCGGCTTGACCAGACGTGTCGGATGACCCCGACGAGGCCACCACGGAGCGCGTAGATGTCATCGAGCTCCGAGTCGTCGGGGCCACCCCACGCCTCTGGGGCTAGCTCCCCGTAGAGCAGGTCAAGTTGACTCTGACTGAGCGCCACTGGTCGACTTGCGGGCTCGGCTAGCCGGCTTGGGAGCTGCCTGGTCCGGCGCGTTCACGTTGCCGGCCTTGTTGCTGTCGTTGAACAGGTCCGCCATGGCCTGCTTGCCCTCGTCGAACGCCTCGGCCTCCTCGTCCTCGTCGAGGTCAAGGTCGGTCGCGACCTGTTCCCTGAACTCGGCGGCCTTGACCGCTGCGGCGATCTGGGAAGCATCCCAGTCGTCCCCGTACTCGACCTCCCGCTCGTCCGCGACCCCCTTGACCACCTGGTAGACCGCGTCGTCATACAGGTTGGATCCGGCCGCGTCCATCGGGTCCTCACACCAGGAGTCCTCGATGTACTCCTCTGCCCAGGAGGGAACCTCATCTCCCGGCTGGAGCACGACCTGCGGAAGTGGCTGGACACCGGGCTCACCCCGGCGCAGCTTCTCCACATGGTCCTCGTCTCGATCGTCGACGAGGGTGACCTCTCGACGAAGTACCTTCGCCATGTTGTCCTCCGATCAGGCCACGTCGGCCGTGAAGATGAGCTCGGGGTTGATGATGGCCGGGAGAGCCACCGCCGTCGCGAGCGTGAACGTCTGCACCGGGTTGTCATTCTGCAGGTTGAGGCAGACCACACCAGGGGCATCCTGCCGCACGATGAGCTGGCGCTCCAGGAGCCGCACGGCCTCGGCGGTGACACCGTAGAACGTGTTGCCCATGGGCTCGCCCACCGGGGGCAGGAGCACTACCTTGTCGGTGGGAATGACGGGAGTGAGGGTCCCGTTCACCCTGACGCTCACGTCGTAGAACGGATCACCCGACGGATCTGCACCCAGCCCGTTGAGGGGCGGGATGCCGAACTCCGAGAACACCTGCCCGATGGTGGCCAGGTTGACCCGGTTGGGAGCCGTGGACGCACCCGCCTGGGCATACGCACGGACCTCGTTATTCACCGCCAGGGCGGGGAACAGGGTACGGGACATCAGGATGCCCCGGGGCATGACGCCCGTGTCCGTCTTGTACAGCTCAAGCCAAGTGAGCAGGTTGGTGATCGGGGTAGCCGTGGCCGCGTTGGCGGTGGTCCACTGGGCCGCGCCCGCGAGGACCGGCTTGTGGCCAGCAGCCACGCCGAAGTCCACGGAGACGTTGACCCCGTTCTCGTTGAGGGTCAGGATGCCGTCGGTCAGGACGTCACCCCGGGCGAGTTCGATCCTGCCCTGGACAGCTCGCACCATCCGCTCGGCATCGTCGAAGATCGCGTCGATGATCGGGTTGGTGACACCCGTCTGCATAGCCCGGAGACGGAGTGACTCCTCCTCGGTCAGGGCAATCTGCCGTGACACCGGAGGGATCTCTCCCCGCTTCCGAACGATGCCGGGCCGCCCGGTCATCGGGGGCTGGGTGTCCCACGCCCGGTACTCAGCGACGTCCACGTCGGTCAGACCACCGGAGCGGATCCGAAACTCGACGTCGTCGACAAGTCGGTTGGGGAACACCTGGTCGAGCACGAACCGTGCTCGGAGTGTCTCGTCGTTGAACGCCCTCACGTAGTCGGTGAGTTCGGCCGGGTCGACGAGATCGGTGATCATCTGTGCCACCTATCACGCCTCCTGTTCGCAGGTGACTAGGAACTGTCGTCGTTCCAGCTTCACGCTGGTATCGGCCATCACTCGAAGCGAATGAGGGCGTGCTGTCCGTCGGTGAGGGCGGACGTCGGACCCATGTCGACCTTGGCGGCCGCGTCGAGTCCATGGTTGGCGGGGAGACGGGTCTCTCGGATCGTCCCTCGCCAGAACAGGTTGGCAACGGCCTTGTTGGAGGCCGGAACCGGGTTCATGTCGACCGCGGAGCCCAGGAACCCACGAGCATCCTGGCGACCGTCAAGGGCACCAGAGGCGTAGATCCCGTAGAGACCGGTGGCCGTGATCTTGCCGATCACCAGGCCCGACGGCAGGAAGCCGTTGGGGTAGTGCGTGGCAAGCGTGAAGGTGGTCAGGTCGAGGGTGATCGACTGCATGTCGTCATAACCCTCTCGCCGGCGAATCCAAGACCGGTCGTCGGCCTGGAACGCCTGCTCCGTGACGAACTGAAGTGCGAAGCCCATTACACGCTCCTACGTGTTCCGTCGATCTCCGCATGAGCTGGCACCGGGTCGGTACTCAGCCGCCGCCCGAGACGTTCACGGAGCCGGGCGTTTGCCCGGTCCTTGGACGACTCCCCACCCTGTGAGGTAGGAGGTTGTCCGCCTCGGGTTGCAGTGTCTGTCGGCCCTCGGCCGTTGCCGCCTACGGCGACGAACATCTGGGGATACACGGACTTGAACTGCTCGGCACCAGCTACCACCGCGGCAACCCGAGCACCGTCATCCATCCCCGACGTGAACTGGAACTGGACCATGGGAGCGTACTGCTTGGCGACCTGCCGAGGCATCCCTAGGTCCATGAGCGCGTCTGTTGCCAGAGCATCACGGATGATCCCATATGCCTCCTGGCGAACTCGCTGAGCTTCCTGGCGAGCCTCCTCGGACTTGAGGAGCTTCTGCTCTGCCTCGGGGAGCGCCGCTGCTGCCCGGTCCTTCTGCTCCTTGACGAACGCGGCGGCCTCGTCCAGGGTCATCCCGAGCTTCTCGGCCACGTCCCGCTCCACCGATGCCCGACCCTCAGCCTTCTCGCGAGCTCCGAACGACTGAGCCCACTGGTTGAGCTGGTTGAGCTTGTCGAGGTCCGCTCCGCCGGTGGGTGGCGGTGGGGGAGGCGGCTGCCCCTGCCCCGTCGGGGGAGGTGTCGGAGGAGGTGGCTGTCCCTGTCCCTGCGGATCACTCATCTGTCTTCCTCCGAGAGAGGTCGGGTATTGGTGGCGGAGTGTAGCACGGTCACGTGATCTGCACCGTGTCCACGCGCTCGACGGCCTGCTCAGCCCCTCCGGTGACCCTCGACCACAGCTGCCACTTGCCTACGGCCAGGTCAACGGGGCTGTCGCCTATGATGGGGGTGACGGCCACACGGGTGTACCCCTTGGCCGTGCCCGTGGGGTCCCCGTCCCATGACCCAGGGATCCAGGTGGTGGGGCGGGCCTCGGCGTCGGCCTTGTCGGTGAAGGCGCACTCGACCGTGTAGGCGGTGGGGTCCTCCTCTGTATCCACGTCGAAGTGCAGCTTCTCCCTGGACTCACGCTCGAGCTTCACGCCCACGGCACCCTCCGAAGATCGTCACTCTCGAACCGCCGCCTGAGTTCGTCCGCATCATAGCGACGTCTCAGCTCTCCCGCCATCACCGGCTTGGTCAGCCCGTTCACCCCATGGGTGCGGCGGAGGTCGTTGGCGTCGGTCTTTCGCCGCAGACTGTGGACGAGGACCTGGAGCAACCCCGGCATCGTAACCAGGAGGTCCGCCAGCACGTCTACCACCGCGTCTGAGGTGGCGGAGACGGCAAGGGTGGTCCCGAGACCGAGGGTGGACTGGATGAGGTCTACCACCGCGTCGGTGGTGGCCGCGAGCCCAAGGTTGAGCCGGGCCGTGGCGAGAAGGTCCATCACGACGTCCACCTGAGCCACCATCCCCTGGGTGAGCCTCAGGGTGGAGAGGTGTTCAGCGACGGCGTCTACCGTGGAGGTGAGTGGGATCTGGAGCCCGAGCTGCGACTGGACGTCTGCCACGGAGTCGACCGTGGCCTGCATGGTCGTTCCGAGGACAAACAGGTCCGCCAGCTGGTCGGCAACGACGTCCGAGGTGGCTGACAGGGCGATCGCCAGTCTCGCGGTGGCTAGGTGCTCCGCGACGGCGTCGGAGGTGGCCGAGAGAGCCAGGGCTAGCCGGGCGGTGGCGAGGTGTTCCGCGACCGCGTCCACGTTGGCGCTCACCCCGTAGCTCACCCCTGCACTGGCTAGGTGCTCCGCCACCGCGTCTGAGGTAGCCGTGAGGGGTAGGGCCAACCCGAGGGAGGCTGCCTGTGCAGCCACGGCGTCTGAGGTGACTGTGAGGGGCAGGGAGAGCCCCAGCGAAGCAGTGAGATCTGCTACCACATCCGAGGTGGCCGTGCAAGCAAGGGTGAGCCGGAGAGCGGCAAGGTGGTCCGCCACCGCGTCCAGGGTGGCGGAGAGGTCAACCTGTCCACCGAGGAGGAGGTTGGCGACATGATCCGCCACGGTGTCGACCGTGGCGGCGAGGGGCAGAGCCAGCCGGAGCGTGGCCTGCTGGTCCGCGACAGCGTCCGAGGTGGAGGCGAGGGGCAGGGCCAGGGCGAGGGTGGCAAGGTGCTCGGCTACCACGTCGACGGTGGCACTCATGGGGAGGACCGTGGCGAGGGTTGCTTGATGCTCGGCGACCGCGTCCGAGGTGGCCGTCAGCGGGAGGGCGAGTCCTAGCGTGACGGTCTGGGAGGCCACCGCGTCGCTGGTGGCAGACAGCGGGAGTGCCAGGGCGAGGGTGGCGCTCTGCTCCGCGACCGCGTCTGCGGTGGCAGCGAGAGGAAGGGAGAGCTTGGCAGTGGCCTGGACGTCCGAGACTGCGTCCACCGTGGCTGCCAGGGGATGGATGAACGCCAGGGTACCGGTGTGCTCAGCGACGGCATCCACCGTGGCGGTGAGGGCGTGTGCCTGCCCACCCAGCCCCGCCAGGTGCTCAGCGACCGCGTCCGAGGTGGCTGAGATGGTCTGGAGACTCCCCGGTTCGTGGGTGACGACGAGCCTAGGCTCAGCGTAGGTGGTGTTCTCATACGACACGATCATGAACTGTTCGGTCGTGCCCGGGTGCTCGTAGAAGATCATCAACGAGTAACCGGGGCGCCATCCCGACTGATTGACGATCTCCTGGACGATCGTCTTGATCTCGGGACTACTGACCTCGGTGCCTAGTGACCCAAGATCGTTGGTGGTCCAGCTAACCGACGCGGTGGTGGCAGCCCGTCCCCAGATGTCCTCGTCCAGACCAGCTGTACCGGTCCATGAGTTCTCCGTAAGGTGTCCCTTCAGGGTCCCCTCGGCATCGTTCTTGTCGGTGCTGGCAAGGGTGACCTTCAGTACCGCTGACAAGATGTCTCCACCCTGCGGGATGTTCCACCCGTTGAACCGCCACGCTGCCCGACCGCCACCGGCGGCACCCATCGCCAGGGCCGAGACGTTACTCCAGTCGGGGATGTTCGCGGATCCCACCCCACCAGACTCAACCCCATCGTCCAGTCCGTCCGCGACCAGGATCGTCGAGGTGATGTACCTCCGGAGGGTGGCCTGCTGGTCGGCGACCGCGTCTATCTGCGCGGTAAGGGGAAGTGCCAGACGAGCCGTCGCCACCACGTCTGTTACTGCGTCGACAGTCGCCTGTAGTGCGTGCTGTGTTCCCGTCGAGATTGTAGCCTGCTGATCGGCTACCGCGTCCACCGTCGCCGTCAAGGGCAACGCCAGTCGGGCCGTGGCCTGCACGTCCGAGACTGCATCGGACGTCGCACTCAGAGGCAGAGCGAGGGCGAGGATGGCCTGGGTGTCCGAGACCCCATCGACGTTGACCGACCCGAGGTCGACCGCCCCACCACCACCCAGGTTCCAGTCAAACGGGTAGGGGCCGTCATCAGCATCGACCGTGGTCCCAACCCGGGTGGCCTGCTCAGCGGTTCCGATGATGTCCGCGACCGCGGTGGTGACCGCCGCCTGGTGATACGACCAAAGCGAGCTTGGAGAGGCATCCACCCACTTCTGGAGGGTGTCCTCGAGCCCGGCAGCCACGAGGTTGGAGTCCCCGGTAGAGTCAGCAGTGTAAGGGAGCGAGTTCTCCCAGACAGCCACCACCGCCAACTTGCCGTTGAATATCTCGCTAGCTCCACCTGTACTCAACGTAATGAAGTCACCACCGGCACCGCCCACCGTCGCCGTCCAGTTCGCGACGGAGGCGTCAAAGTTGGCGTGGCTCCAGGTGGCAGTGTTGTAGTTGTAGATCGATGCCCGGGGGGTGGCAGTTCCAGTTGCCTTTCGAACCACCACGAGAGCCCAGACACCTGTCGGAATGGTGTTGGTGCTAGCCGCACCGGCCGACCCGTTGTGCCAGACGATCCACTCACCGGTCTCGATCTGCAGGGGCGTAAACTTGTACAGGTCATCACTATTTGTCACGCAGAACGCCGTCTTGACGGTCGCCGTCTCAGTAAGCTTCATCAACATGGCGACCGTCCCGTACGTCCAGCCGGCAAGGTTGCCCATTGAGAACTGGAGGTTGTCGTCTACCCCATCAAAGATCCGGGTCGGTCCGTTGGGTGGTCCCGCGACCGTGAGAGTCGCCTGGGTATCTGAGACCGCGTCACAAGTAGCCGAGAGAGCGATCGGCGCGAAGCTGAGGTTCTGGGAGAACTCAAACCAGGGGACGGTTCCAGTAGTGTCGGTCGCGGCGTTGGTGTGATCGGTCCCGTTTCCACCGATCGCCATGTCGAACTGGGGGGAGGTACCGGTGGCCGCCATCCCATAGCCGACCTCAACCACGAGACGGTCATCCTGCTGCGCGGTCTGGGAGGTGAGTGACTGGGCGTTAGCACACCGGACACCCTGTACCGTGGCGGGCAGCTCGGTGGTCTCAGCGTAGAATCCCTGCACGAGCAGCGTCCCTCGGACCGTGGACCCGTCGCTGCTCACCAACCGAACACAGAGTGACCGTCGGTCGATGTTGTCGTTACCCGAGACCTCCCGACCACGGGACATGACCGTAATCGTCCCCGAGATGGATCCAGGGTTCAGAGGTGGAGAGACCAGCTGGAACGCCAAGCACTCGTTATTTGCACCCGAGGTGACGTTGACGTTAGAGAGCTGCTCGGTCCCGGACGCCTTTCCAGTAGAAAGACCGCGGGTGACGAACCCCGTGGTAGACTGCCACCCAGCATCAGGGGTGCGGGAGAACCCTGAGACCGAGCTGGTAGCGACACCGTAGAAGCGGGTCGCCACTAGGGCCTCTTGTACGTAATGATCTCCGGGTCCTCAGGTGCGATGGCTCCCTCGGCGATCCCCTTGTCGAGGAACGTCCGAACCTGCTCGTTGGAGACCCGTCCCCAGATCCACCCGTACTCTGTCACCGCCACCTCGAGCATGGACCGGTAGACTCCTGCTCGCTGGGCGGCGGGGACCAGGGAAGCGTCGAGGCCCACCCAACGACCCTGGCCCCCGCCGAGCTTCCCACCACGGTCATCCGTGACGATCAGGTACGCCTCAAGCTCGGTCCCATCGTGGGAGATGGCTACCACAGCACTGTCCCGGTCGAGAAAGTCCAGTACCGCTGCCATGGTGGGAAGGGTCAACTCGAGGTTCCCTGAGGCCACTGCTCCCGCGTTGCACCGCTCCCCGAGGACGATCCGACCTGCCAGGTTGACTATCTCGCCAGCCCAGGTGGTGTCGTGTGTCCGCTCGATGACCCGAGCCACGACATCAGCCCGGGGTGCCCTTGCCCAACCGGAACGTGAGCTGACCGACCCCAAAGGAGGCGGTGTCGCCGTTGTTCACGTCCTTGGAGGCTGCCAGAGCCGCCCACGCGTACACCGACCCGGCCGTGGAGGCCGAGTGTAGCGTCTGGTGGGTGACGGGCGAGTTGTCCCAGTCTGCCGAGGCGGTGGGGAAGGTGATCGCCGACGTGGTGGTCTTGGCAGCCGGAGCTGTACCCGAGGCCGCCGAGAAGGTGGACGCACCCACTGGTTGGCGGGCGTAACCACCGGTGGTAGGTTCGGTGATGTTGGTTCCCGCGTCCGTGGGCGTGGTCGAGCTCAACCCCACGTGGAGGGTGGTCGAGGGAGCCCAGTCGGGGTCCTGAAAGACGTGGTCGAGTATCGCCTGCTCGATGGCGTCGACGAAGGGCATCAGGTGTCCTCTCCGTTCTCCGCAGCTGCCGCTGCCCTGAGTTCCTCACGGCGTGCCGCCCGGTCGGCCTCGATCTGATCCATGGCCGCCTTCTGGACCGCGTCACGCTCGCGAGCGGAGTCATCCCGCCAGTCGTCGGGTAGGGCGTCGGGATCACCGACGTCCTCGAAGTGCTCGGGAGCAAGCTGGGCCTGCTCGTAGTCGGAGATGTCCTCGATGGCAGTTCCAGCCTCGAGGGTCACCATCATGTTCGGTTCGTAGTCGTCCCGCTGAGGGTCGGCTGCCACAGCCACGTTTCGCTTGAGCGTGAACGCCATCTCGCCTCCTACTTGGTCGGTTGCTTAGCTGGTGGCGGCTGGTTCCCTCCGCCCTGTCCGTTACCCTCAGGCTGCCCAAAGCCCCGGGCCTTGGCCTGCTCGACCGCGGCTGCGGTCTCCATCTGGAACTCGGCCTGTCGAGCCTCCCCCATGGGTGGGATCTCCGTCCCGAGGTACTCCGCGGCGGCCTCGGGTGACTCCAGGGCCTCCTTGAGCACCCTGGCGCCCTCGAAGTCCTCGCTCTCCACCGCGTCGGTCTCGTCGGCAGCATCCGTGATCGAGATGCCCGCGTCCTCCATGAGGAGCCGGATGGACGTGTTCCGGGAGATGAGCTTGTCCCGGTACATGGTGAGGATGTCGTTGATGATGACGGCCCGGTCCGAGGGGAGAAACTGGCCGAACGCGTACTCGATGATGGGGATGCCCTCGTTGTCCAGCCTCCCCGCGGGTGGTCTGAGGTCCGCGTGGGTCGGGTCTAACATGGTGAACCGGTGCACGAACGAGAACAGCAGCGGATACTTCTCGTGCCGAACGAGCCGCATCCGACGCACCAGGGAGCGGAGAGGACCGAACGACAGAGCCAGGGCGATGCCGGAGGGGACCTCGGAGGGTCGGAGCTTGCCGAGAACGCTCTCGGGCATCCGGATGTTGGTCGAGAGCCGCTTGAGCAGCGTCTCGATGTACTTGAGCAGCGCATCGAGGTTCCGAGAGGTGTCGATGACCGTCACCTCGCCCTGGATCACCTGTCCGGGCCCGTACGTCTGAACCTTGCCCTCCTCATCCGCCTCAACCGGCGATTTCGAGCCCAGAGGCGGCGAACCAGTGGTCCGTGAAGTCTTGAGAAGGTCCGTGTCAGTCGACTGGATGTCGTCGATGATCTGGAGCACCTTCTGTAGCGCGGAACGGCCGAAATGCTCCTTACGACTGATCGTGTTTGGCAGGTGAACGACCGGGACGAAATCGACGCCGATATCGAGGTTTCGCACCTGCTGACCATCCGCGTTCACCTCCCAGCGGGCCTTGGTCTCGTCGAGGTCGATGTACTCCTTGGACCCGGTGTCCTCGTAGGTCCACGTTCCGTCGGACTTGAGGCACACCTTGGTCGAGGGGTCAGATCGCCAGGGGTAGGACCGTGTTCCATCGTCCACACCCACCGGAACCGGATCGTACGCCGTGTCGATCAGCTCGTAGGTGATCCGACGCACAAACCGCTCCGGGGTACGGCCCGTGGACCCGTTTCCGGGCCGGTCGATCTCATACTCCCAGGCTATGTGGACCTTGGTCGGGTACTGGTAGTCATAGGAGCTCGGATCGATGACCGGGAAGTAGAACCCCGGGTCGTAGCACCGAACGGTGGCTCGTCCACGCGGTGAGTCCCAGGCCACCTCGTAGACCCCGTCCCCGAGGCCCACCGCGTCCTCCTCGACCTCCATCACGGTCATGTGGAGGTTGTCGTCCTCCACCCACCGCTCGAAGAAGTCCTGGAGGGTGTCCGCGTAGTCGTCGACCTCGTCCTCGGCCTTTCGACGAGCACCTCGGACCATCACCATGGCGTCCTCGCCCAGGACCGCGTCGACGAGGTTCTGGACGATCAGCGACGGGTCACCGTACTCCCTTCGAGAGTCGGGATCGTCGTCGTTGGGCAGGTACTCGTGGGCAGAGTTCTCGAGGTAGGCCGAGAGCAGGATGTACGCCTCGAGCCGCCGCTTGTTCTCCCTGTCGACCCAGGACGGGGCCTGTCCGACCTGGCGGTTGAGGAAGGCTGGCTTGTAGTCGTAGGCCGACCACTGGTCCACGAGCAGGGGCTTCGTGTGCGCCATGGCGGACAGAGTATCACCGTGTGCCCACCGCCCGCTTGTCTGCCACGGTCTTGATCACGAGCGTCTCCCCCTCGGGCACCATGAGCTCGGTCAGACCCCAGACGCAGGCGTCGGCTCGGTCCATCTTGACGACGGTGTCGTCCTCACCCCCGGACACCATGGGCTCGTCGTCCTCCTCGTCCTCGACCCCGATCAGAAGCAGCTGGTCCTCGAGCTCGACCAGGCTGTTGCCGAAGGTCGTCTGGAGGTGGTGGACCTCCCGGCGCTCGTAGCAGGCAGCGACCGGCTCGGCCCGCTTCACCTTGCCCCGGGAGGCCCACACGAGCTTGATCGGGAGCCCCGGCTCCACCGCGTGCATGGTGGAGGCCACGAGGTCACCACCGTTGTTCTTCTCGGCTATGACCCGGTCAGCGTGGAGCCGCTTGTAGACGTTGGCGACCTTGTGCGCCCAGTCCGAGTCCGTCATGATGCCAGAGTGGCATTCGAACACGACAGCGTGTGGACGTCCTCGAGGGTTGTCCGACTTGGCACAGAAGGGACAGGGAGCCCTGGTCTTCCCGACGACGATGATCCCGGTCTCGTTCGAGGTATTTGGATCGGCGGTTACCGCGGGGTCCACGGCTATGACTACGCGGGCGAGCAGCTCTCCGAGCTCGTAGGTCCCGGCGATCGCGGTGATGTTCCAGGGCTCAAGCCGGCGTTCTTCGATGTACTCAGCTCGGATGAGACCACCTTCGAGGTCTTCGAGCACCTCTGCCGCCAGCTCCTGGCGGCCAATCCGCGTATTAGCGTACGCATCTTCCAGTTTCTGGAGCACGATCCCCGGGAGGTTTGGACGGTTCTCAAAGGTGTGCCCGCTCGTGAGGATTATGCCGTTCCTCGAATCTTTAGCCTCCTCGACCATCTTCTTGATGAACTTGTACGGCTTTGGCGTGGTCGTGATTATCGCCTGGGGATTGGCGCCAAGACGGAGACCGAAGAGGAGCATATCCCAGGTCTTCTGCCGGTATTTCCAGGTCGCGACCTCGTCACACCAGGCTCGGTGGTGCTGTGGGCCGCGGAGCCGCTCCGGCTCTTCGGCGCTGAATATCTTCGCTCGGCTTCCGTTCTTCAGGACGAGCTCCCCGAGCGACCGGTTCCACGCGAGGACGAGGGACTCGGGGAAGATCCCCAGGAGCCCTGACTCGCCCTCGACCATGGTGTCACGGCCGTCCTGGAAGGTCGCGGCCACCAGAGCGATCCGAGCTCCGGGTCGCTCGAGCATGAACTTGGCGATGTCCTCGGCCCCGGTCCTGGTCTTGCCCCAGCCACGACCGGCCAGGATGACCCAGACCGTCCACGGGAGGTGTCCCTGGCTGATGACGTGGTCGAGCCGCCTCCGACGCATCCGCTTGTGGGCACCGGGGTAGAGCCGCCTGGCCTCGACCTCAGCCTCCTGACAGGTGGTGGGGTCGTCACAGAGGAAGTGCGGCTCCGGGGTTCTCTGCTTTCCGCGTGCCTGCAGGAGCCACCGGAGCCGACACTTCCCGGCCATGTCGAGCTTGCGGAGCAGCTTCTTCCGCGTCTCGACGGGGAGCTTGGGGAGCTGCTCAGCCAGCTGGTCGACAGATGACACGTACCTGACCCCACCGCTTGATCAGGAGGGCGTGCTCGCGGTTCGAGGTGGGGCACAGGTACCGGTTTCCCAGTCCGTTCTTGTCGTAGACCCCCACCCACCCCTCCTCGCCCGCGTACGCCTCCGCGCAGTCGCTCGTCACGTCCTCACCGTCGAGGAGGATGGTCCAGACGCCCTTCCTGCCACTTCGGTCGCCGAACCTGATCCCGACGTGGTTCTCGTCCAGTCGGTCTGGGCCTTCGGGCAGGCCAAACTCGTCGGTACGACAGTACGCGCAGCGGATCACTCCTCTCGGGGTCTGAATGGCAGGTTGACGGCCCACTAGCGTCTCCTCCGGCCCCGACGACGGGTTCGACGACGCCGTCCACCCCTCCGGGTGCGTCGGATCTTGCTCCTCGGTCGGGGCTTGCTCCCGTACTTCTTGGTCCAGCGGCGAGCGATCCGGGGGTGTCGCGCCCACATGTACCGACGCTGCCTCTCGGAGCGAAACGGCACTATGGCCTCGCCGGGCAGTCCACGTTAGCCATAAACAGCTCCGACAGGTCCCGGGCACACTCCGGGTGCAGGTGCCAGGTGAGGGGCTCACCTGTGTCGGGGTGCATCATGGTCAACTGACGCCAGTTCTGGGGGATGCTCGGTCCCCCCTCCGGCACCTGACCCTGAACCTGGCGTCCACAGCGGTCACAGGTGATGGTGACCCTCTGCTCGACGACGATGGTCACCCGCCGACGCGCCTCGTCCCCCGGGCCGTCCCGGGATGCCTGGTGTTCTTCATCCCGCGACGTCCGACGATCGTCTGCTTCTTCCCGTTACCCCCACCGGTGACACCGGCGGGCTTGTAGCCACCCTTGCGAACTGCCACTATCGGCTCCTCTCGCGTGCAATAGGACTTAGCCCCCCTGAGGGTACCTCAGCGCCGCCTCCGACGCCCACCCCTCCGTGACCGGGCCTTGCGCTTCCTGCCGGCCGCGGACATCTTCGCCATCTTCTTCTTCCCGTACTTCTTCCGACCGATGGAGGCCGCGACGGCCCCCGGGTTCCTCACGTTCCCCGCTTGGCGATGGACCGCTTGAGGGACCGGAACCGTGCCCCGGATCCCAGCTTGGGCTTGCGGCCCTTCCGCTTACCTCGCGACCTGGATGATCTCCGGCGTCTCGCCATGTCGACCACCTCCTGGCCCGGAGAGGGTACTACCCCGCGGGCAGGGCCGCCATCAGGGCCAGCTCAGCCCTGGTGGAGTGGTCGACGAGCCTGAGGGTCAGGCGGCGACCGGAGCTGGTGGCGGTGGTGATGGTCCCGGTGTAGAGCGGGTCGGGATGGTTGTGGGCGTTCCTCACCAGAGCCAGGTCCCAGTCGGTGGCGATCCCACCCTGGCACGGGCCCGGCGTCCCGTGGGAGGAGTGCTTCAACCCCAGGGCGTGGAACAGCTCGTGGCAGACCGCGTTGGCGAGGACGGCGGCGGTCCAGGGGGCCGAGTCGAACCCCAGGCGGGCAGCAGCCCCGAACATGTGCCCCGTCGAGCTCCACCCCACGTAGGCGACGGCACCGTTCATCGGAGCCCGGAACACCCGGACGCAGTGGGTTCCCGGGGCGGTGGGACAGGTGGCCTGGGACCCGTTGGGGACGTGCAGGACCGTCGCTACGTACGGCGACCGGTTCGCCTGGAGCATCCCCGAGTTGATCCCCCGCATGAAACTGCCGTCCGAGGCCAGGGTGGCGGGGACCACCAGGGTGATCCGCCGCTCGAGCGAGTTCGGGACGTTCTGCTGCCAGTGGACCAGCTGGCCCGTGGACGTCGTGAAGTTGTCCGAGGGGTGACAGGCGACGGCCAGCAGGACCACGACGACCAGCAGGCCCACTGCATGAGCTCGGCTAGCTCGTGGGGGCCGCACCGTCGGTCCCGGTGGCGATGGCGTCGGTCAGGGCCAGGATCTCTTCGTCGAGGTCCCGCTCCTCCAGGTCCTCCTTCTCGAGCTGCAGGTGACGCCCGACCGTCCGGTCCAGGACGATCTCCGCCGCCTTGAGCCGGTCCGCCGGTCTACTGTCCTCGTCCTCGAGGATGGCCTGGACCGCCAACACTGCCGCCTGGGCGGTGAGCTCGAGGTGCTGGCGGATCAGCTCGATCCGCTCCGCCCGGGCCCGGGTGGCCTGGTTCCCGTTCGGCCTCGTCAGGTCGTCGTCGTCTAGGATCTTCCCCGACGCCCCGTGAAACCGACACACGTGGGTCCCGGGGACCGCCGCGTTCCCGCACCGCTCACCCGTCTGCCGACTGTTCTGGGTACACCGCGGCCGCCCGTGGATGGTCAGGTTCTCGGGTCCGAGCTGGTCTACCACGTTCTGTCGAAGCCGGTGGGTGTGCCCGAGCTCCTCGGGCGTGGACCAGTCGGGTGGAGGGGGGAACTGGTACCCGCCGATCGGGACCACCTTGGGCTTCCCGTGCAGCCGATCCCTGGTCGCGTCGTCCATGGGGCGACAGGGTACCACACCCGCCTCACCAGGGTGTGCTGGTGGCCCTCGCGAGGCGGGTGCGGTAGGTTGGGAGTGGTGATCCCCCGGGAGGGCGGGTAGCTCAACCGAGGGACCACCGTACCCAGAGGGCGCCCCTCTGGGCAAGACCATGGTAGCAGAGGAACTGTCGGAGAGCTACTACTCCTGTCGGAGAACCAGGGTGGTGCGGGGCCGCAGGCTCGCGAGAGGGTGCGGGGTCGCCGGATCCTGGGGAACCGTCGGAGTTCCGACGGGACGGCGTGCCGGCGACCCCTGGTTGTGATCTCGCACGGTAACGGGGCGGCAGTCAGGAGTCAAGCGATAGGCAGAAATAAACTGGGAAGGGGAGGCGAAGGTGGGGGTGGACGGAGGCGTCACCGCGGTCCGTGCGCTCCGAAACGTGGCCGTGGGGGTATGGGTCCCTGGCAAGGGGTCCCAGGCCCCGAGGGGGCCTCGTAGGGGGCTCTCGTGCGCCTCCCTACTCACCCTGGGGGCCGTGCCCCGCTGTGTGCCCTTGTGTCGTGTGTGACATATGTCACATCAAGAAACTTGCTCATTTGTGACATATGTCATAGACAACCCCTTGCTAGGGGTGTACCATGGGTGTTGGTAAGCCACCCCGATGGGGTGGGGGTGAGGCAAGGTGCCTCACCCAAAGAGAGAGGAGCACATCGTGCCTACCACAAACACGCCCAAGGCCGAGGCCAAGGGTGAGGACAAGCCCGAGAGGTCCACTGTGGCCGCAAAGGGTGAGTTCGACAAGGTCCTGGCCCGGGTCAAGGCCGCCGGCAAGGCCGGGATTGGCCTGGCCGACCTGGCCAAGGCAACCGGCCTTCCCTACCGGGTGGTCCACAACATCACCTGGAGGATGGAGGGCTCGCCCAAGGATGGGGCTCTCCGCAAGCCCGAGGAGAGGGTCATTGTCCGGGTCAACACCGACCGCAAGGTCCTCTACGCCATCCGGCCCAAGGGCACCGGGTTCTCCATGAGGGGAATCTACGCCACCAAGGCCCAGGAGGAGGCCCCGGCCAAGTGAGGAGTGGGGGCCGCAAGGCCCCCACCCCCACGCTCCTCCACCACCGGCATGGTGGTGGGGGGCCGTGGGGGTCCGGCAGGTAGCCGGGCTCTCGAAGAGAGAGGAGCAACGATGTCGAGACGATTCTGGGCGGCTGCCTCGGTGGCCGTGGTGGGGCTCGTGGGCCCGGCCGGAGCTTGGGTGGGAACCCGGCTCGACGGCGAGCCCAGGCGGCCCTACTGCCCGAGCGAGGACTCCTGCCGGCCGGACTACGACGGCGAGAGCAACACCTGGGAGATCGTGGAGGTCACGCCATGACCGACACGATCCAGGGTGACCTGCGCGAGATCGCGCGGGAGATCCTCCGGGGCGATGATCGCGTCAAGGCGGCACATCGCGTCCTGGACATCGCGGACGAGATCGACCGGGCGGTCCGCCCGGAGGACCGATCGGACCTGCCCACGACGGCGGGTCACCGCACCGAGCACTGGGTTCGCCCCGGAGCGGGGGCGACGTGGATGTGATCCGCTCCAGCGGTGAGGAGGAGGCGGCCGAGAGGCCGCCCCTCCGCCGCAACCGGTCACACCACGCGTACCGGATGCAGCCACCAGACGGCGTCCGCGTTCGCGGACGGATGCGGTGGCCCACGCGGACGGGCGGCGCCAGCGGCGTCCGAACGGTGGTCGCCAGCCGGACGCGGATCTCCGCGCTCACCAGCAGGCGAGCACGGCTGGACGCGACCGCGGACACGCGGGACATCTGGGCGAAGATCGCCCTGTACCGGTGACCAGTGGCGGGGCGGTGACGATGAGGACCACGAGAGTCCGAAACCACGGACCGAAAGTCCGAAATGATCGGACGGTACTATCCACGGAAAGGGCGACACAGAGACGGCATCCGACGGTCTATCGCCCCCCTTCTGCCCCTGCTTTCGGATCTGTCAAACATTCTCCCGTTCTTCGCGTTCAAACATCCGAAACCGTCTGTGAACGACGCGGCTCACATGTCCAACGTGTGAGTTGCCAAACTCCCCTATACGAGGGGATACATAGCGACTTAGTCCACTCACACGTATTATGTGTTACGCCTGGTCACACCACGTGCCGTTCACACGGAAGCCTAGGACGGAGATCGCATGAGACTACACCGCGTTCCACCCAGAACCCGAACCCGACCCCGAGAGGATCGTCCTGAATGACCACCACCGGCTCCGAGGTCAACGACCTCATCCACCACCTGTCCCGGGTCGCCCACGGCCTGGATCCCGACGTCTACGAGACCGCGATGGACACCTCGCTCACGGAGCGACCTGAGCTGATCGCGCACTACGACGCCCGTCAGCGACTCGCCCGTCGCCTGGTCCGCGTCGCCCACGAGCTGAACTCGATCCTCCCTGATCGACGGCTCACCGACGAGATCGCGTCGGATGCCCAGCCCAGCGAGTACGGGCGGTCCCACGACGGGATGGCCTGACCACCGAGATCGTCCCGAACGACCACGAGATCGCGTCGGGCGACTGACACCATCTGGCTCATCGCCAGGTGGTCCACTACCCTTGGGTGGAGCCCCATCCAGGGCGAGCAAGAGAGAGGAGCGAGATGTACCAACCGACTGACCCGACCTACCGGTGTCTCGTCCACGGTCTTCCTGAGGTCGACTACGACACCCGGTGGTCCGAGGGTCCCGAGCCGAGCGTGGCCGAGCTCACCACGGAGCTCGTCCACCACCTGTGGGCGAAGCTCTTCGGTGAGCGCTGCCCCAACGACTGGTGCGGCCACTGCTACGACGAGTACATGGTCCGGCACCACCCCCTCGGCATCGAGGACGTCAACCTCGAGGAGCAACACCAGATCGCCATGATCGAGGAGTCCTGTACGTGCGACCAGAACCCCCAGCTCGCGCGTCAACGAGCAAGAGAGGAGGCGAGAGCATGGGAGAGCGACCGGGCCTGGACGGCAGTCTGGGCGAGAGAGCAGGCGAGGGGATGGTGAACGCCGAGCTCGAGCGGGTGGGGATCATCACCCGCGGACGCCGGCTGGCACTCGAGCTGGCCGACATCCTGGACGAGGAGGCCACTCGTGGCATCTCCGTCCAGCACACCTACACCGTCACCACGCTTCCGACCATGAGGCGGGTTCGCGTCACGGTGGAGCTGGTCGATGGCTGAGCCGATCGACCTGGACAACTGGCCGAGCGGCTGGTGTGCCATCCACGACACGGTGGAGGCCAACGAGACCCAGCTGGCGGAGGCAGACACGGTCTGCTTCGAGTGCGGGCACGTGTATCCCACCGAGGATGACCTGCTCGCCGAGTGGGTCAACCAGTTCGGGCCGACCGAGCGGGTAGCAGCGGAGATCATGTTCTGTCCGCTCTGCCTCCACGACTTCCTGTAACCGACAACAAGCGAAGGAGAAGGAACCACGGAACCCAGCGACGACAGGACGCCGAACGAGGTCATGGCAGCCGCCCAGGCCAAGCTCCGGCGTCCCCAGTACGGCACCATGGACCGAGACGCGATCTGGCGGGAGGCGTCCAACGTCCTCGTCCAGCACTTCGGATCACGGTTCGACGTCCACGTCAACGACGGCAACCACGCCGTGACCATCATCGACCGAGCTCCGGGCAACCCGGACGAGGTCGGTGGGTCCCGGTGCGTCACGATCCAGCACAACCGACGGGGCACGACCCCGTTCTGACCGAGGAGACCACCGATGAGCAAGCAGGTGACGCGCGTCACCGTCAAGGCGGGTGGCATCACTGCCACGAACACGGCGGACCATCCCGTGAGGCGAGGCGACAAGCTCGGCATCCGGATCGTCCGACACGATGACGGCCGGATCACGGTCGCCGTCTACAACCGGGAGTTGGCATGACCGACGATCGGTTCGAGTACCTCCCACCCAACGCCGACCCAGACGATCCCACACGCGAGCTCGTGTGGGAACACGACCAGGGGCCGGTCTACATGGTCCTCAACCTCACCGCCGAGGACATCCGGGGCATCCGCTTCGCCCTGGCTGCTCTCCGGTCGGGTGAGATCTTCGCGGGTGCCCGGGACTCCTTCGAGCTCGGGTTGCGGATCCAACACATCGACGAGTTTCACGCCTCGGCGATCGAGCCGCTACATCCCGACGAGATGGACGCGGAGGCCGAGTAGGAGATTTGCACGGTATCCAGGTGTCCACTACCATGGGTGGTGGATGGACCACAAGGTCCGAACGACAAAGAGAGAGGAGCGAGACCGTGAGAACGGTAGAGCTAGACGAGCTGGACGGCTTCACCAGCCGCTTCATGCACGTGGTCGTCGCGCACGATCCCTTCATGGATCCGTACGTGGCCGAGGGTGGGATGATCCGCACCGTGTTCGCGTGGGGTCACCCGGTCCTCAAGGTGACCGGCCCCGGGGTCATCATGGATAAGGAGACCGGAGGCGAGCAGCGCCCCGCGTCGTGGCAGTGGCTCGGTCTGGACGACGCCATCGAGCCGGAGGATCTCACCCGGCAGCGGGAGGTCGTGTCCAACCTCCTGGTCGACCTCGGCATGGTCGGCCAGGACTACGAGGACGACTTCGAGAACCTCGCCGGTGCGCTCGGTAACTACGAACGTGCCGAGGGGACGAGCACTCCGCTCATGACCCACGAGGCCATCGCGTTCGACACGTTCATCGAGCACCTCGGTGAGCACGACCTGCCGGCGTGGGTGGACACCATGGTCCACCGCACCCCACTGACGGAGGAGGAGCGGTGAGGGCCACGTACGAGGTCTGGGGCGAGCAGCACAGCGAGCCGGAAGAGCGGCCCTACCACCGGCGTGCCGGGGCAGGCGTGACCGTCTGGAGCCGCGAGCACGAGAGTCACTCCTGGACAACGCCGAGTGCCCGCATCGCCCAGCTCACCGCCGAGCTCATCAAGGAGTACCTCGGCCACGGGACAACGGCGACCCAGACGCCGCACACCATGCTGCACGACCTCCAGCAGCTCGTCACGACGGCCCAGCGGTACGCGATGGAGTGGGCCGTGGACGACCACCTGGCTGGCGGTGCAGCAGACCTCGAGCCGGACGACGGTGACGAGGAGGACGAGAAGGTGTCCTGGACCGATCCCTGGACGGAGGACGAGGGCTACCGGCCCACGTAGACAGAAGGAGAGCGGGCGGATGTTGTTCACGGCGGGACTGCTCGCCCTGTACCTAGCCTTCGAGCTGGTAGGGTGGCTACGAGACCGACGCAAGATCGCGCAGTGTGGGGACTGCGAACAGACCGACGGGGAAGTTCCCCTCGGACAAGAGAGAGGAGAAACGGAGACATGAACCTCCGAAAGCTAGCAACCAGCGGGCTCGTGGTGGGCGTCCTTGCCCTGGCGGGTGCCGCGTGTGGTACGGATGACAGCGACGACTCGGCAGCGAGTGCCGACACGACCGAGCAGGAGTCCACGACGACCACCGAGATCGAGGACCCCACGTCCACGGTCGAGGACTGGAAGGCGTCCGAGGACGGGCTGCTCACCGCCGACTGGGCGTACTACTCGGTGGGTCAGATGGATGCGCTCGCCGCAGCCGCCGCTGAGTTCGACGTGAGCCAGGTCATGAGCGTCGCGCTGGACACCCAGCTCGAGTACGAGACCACCTACAAGGACGTTCCCGAGGCGTTCGCCAACGCCCCGGACGAGGTCCTGAGCGAGGAGGGCCAGGCCGGCTACGCCGGGGTCCTCGCCGCGATGGAGGCGTACTCAGTCGGCGACATCGAGACCGGCAACCAGCTGCTCACCGAGAGCACGCAACACATCAACGCCGCTGCCGCGCGGCTGTAGTTCTCATCGGTCTCCCAGGCTAGCTCACCGCTTTGTGGTGTGCTAGCTTGGGGAGATTGCCCCCCAGACCCCTGGGCGGCAAAGGCGAAACAGAGAGGACAGGCGGTATGTCAAGCAAGGTGCGGGTAGCGGCCGCGGCGGTGGCTGCTCTTGCAATCCTGGGACTGGCGGCGTGTGGAGACGACGATGACGACGTCACCACGCAACCGGCAGTTCCGGCAGCTCCAGCTCCGGCAGATGTCTCGGGAAGCGATCAGCATCTCGAGAACCTGGCGGATGACGGCGCAGTCAACGCGTTCGAGGCAGGCAACCAGGCCGCCTCGGATCGACTGCAGGGTCAGGCCGACCAGATCGCCGAGGCTCAGGCCAAGGCGAAGGCGGCCCAGGCTGCCGAGGATCTCGAGCGTCAGGCTCACCTCGACGGCCAGGCTCGCACGTACGGCCAGTAGCCCCACGACCGTAGGGCACCGGCCTCTGACGCCCTTCGGGGCTGGTGCCCTGCGCCGGCTATCTGTCATGCGTGTGTGTTGGGTGGCCCGCGCAGGGAGGTTCCCTGCGGAAAGGTGCAACTAACGCACATGAAACGGAAACTGGTAGGAGGAGCCGCGATCCTGTTGCTGATCGTGGGTGCCCTCTTTGCGTCGTCGTGGTCAGCCGGAGCGAACCTCCCTGGCAACGACTTCGAGGGCAACGACGGCAACATCGCGGTGAACACTCCAGGCAACGTCGACTGGCTGACGGTCGATGACCCGACGGTGGGCGTGGACCTGCCGACGGGCCAGACTGACAACTCGTTCGGGCAGGGCTCGAAGGAGGCCAACGTCAACGTCACCGTGGTCACTGGCTCGATCCCCAACTCCAAGGCCGACCTGGCCAGGTTCGGGGTCGCGTCACAGACCATCGACGACCAGACGTACCTCCAGCTCTTCTGGACCCGCGCCAACCAGTCCGGCACGGTGAACTTCGACTTCGAGCTCAACAAGCTCCAGCAGCCGGATCTCACCACCGCTGGACCTAAGACGCTGGTCCGGTCACCGGGCGACCTGCTCATCAACTACGCGTTGCTGGGTGGGTCACAGTCGCCGACGTTGACGGTGTTCACCTGGAACGGCACCACCTGGGCGGACGAGACGGTGCTCGGATCCTCCGTGAGCGAGGGCGCGATCAGCACAGCGACGCTGACCGACCCTCTGATCGGTGGGTCTGTCCCCGCGTCCCGGTTCGGTGAGGCGAACATCAACCTCACCGCGGCTGGGCTCATCGACCCCGATGAGTGCGAGGGCTTCAGCTCCGCGTACGTGAAGTCGCGGGCCTCCGGGATCAACTCGGAGATCAAGGACTTCATCGCTCCTCAGCACGTGAACATCTCGAACTGTGGCACGATCGTGATCGAGAAGGTGACGGATCCCAGTCCTGACCCGACCGACACGGCGTTCGACTTCACCCTCACCGGTGGGGACTCGGCCCTGAACGAGGCGTTCTCGCTGAAGAACGGGGAGAACTTCACCGCGGCGGGTGTCCAGGCGAGCGACGGCTACGCCGCCGCCGAGACGGTGCCGGCCAACTGGGAACTGACGTCGTTCACCTGTGACGACGGCTCCCCGGTGACCAACATCGACGTGTCCGTCGGCGAGACAGTGACGTGCACGGCAACCAACACGCTCCAGCAAGGTGCGCTCGTGATCCACAAGGACCGCAAGCACGCTGCCGCTGAGGGCACTGACCCGGTGCCTCATCCTGGCGTGAGCTTCACCGTGTCCGGCGTGGCCGACCCGGCCGTGACCGATGACAACGGTGTGGCCTGCGTCGACGGCCTCCTGCCTGGTGACTACACGGTCACTGAGCAGGTGCCCGCGGGGTACCACAGCGCCGATGCGGAGCAGCCCTACACGGTGGTGAACGGCACAACCTGTGCCACCGCCACCGCGTTGGAGTTCCACAACACACCGCTCACCGACGTCACGGTGAGCGTGAACTCCCAGGTTGATGGTGGCACCGCGTCCACCATCGACTGCGGTGATGGCCCGGTTGCGACCGACGCCAACGGTGATGGTTCCCTCACCCTGCCTGACCTCGAGCCGGGCACCAAGGTGTGCGAGATCGTCATCGATCCATGATGTGGCGGGTGGACGCCTAGCTGTCGAGGCGGACACCTTCTACAGCCACGGGGAGGGGCCCCCCCGCCTCTCCCCGTGGCACCACCTAGCACACCGAGAAGGGGGGTGCTAGGCTGGGGGTAGGAAGCCAACAAGAGAGAGGAGCCAAGCGATGCAAGGCTGGAAGCACGTCCGTCTTAGCCCGAGGGCTAGGGCACGACAACTGGTGGGTGCGCTCGTCAGCGACCTGAAGGACGAGTGGCCTGGTGACGGGTGGGCACCTGTGCTCATCCGCGTCCAGAGGGACGGGGTCAACTACTCCGTGAGGGTGGTGAGAGACCGATGACTGAGCGACGCAACAACGACAAGGTGGCTAACGTCCTCGAGGCGGCAGCGTACATGATGGCTGACTCTCCCGAGGTGGAGCACCGCGAGAAGGCGAGCAAGCTCTTCGAGGCCGCCAGGATCATCGGGGACTGCCCCCAGGACTACCTCTACCCGGAGCTTGTTCCTGACGACCACCTTCCCCTCGAGGACAAGATGGTCGCGTTCATGAGCGAGATCGCGAGGATGGCCGATGGTCTGGACGGGTGGACCAACGGTGTCCTCCACCGCAAGGTCCGAACCTACGAGGGTCACCCGTACCACGTCATCATCACGGACCTCGATCTGGGGGCCTAGTTGCCGTTGCCGTCGTACATCCCGACGAACAAGTTTCTGATGGAACGGGCGTTGCGCAACCTGCGTCACGGACCAGGGGAGTGCCCCACGTGTGACCAACACCGAGCAGCGCTCGAGCAGGCGATCTATAACTGGGACCATCCTGGTCTCGCGTCAAGACAACCCAAGGAGAGACATCCGATGGCTACCACAGCCGAACAGGTCCAGACTGACACCGACACCCCACCCAGGCGGGGTACCATCGCCTGGTACGAGCAGGAGGTCCAGCGACTCAACGTCGCGCTCGAGCAGGCAAGGGACGTCGACGAGGACAGGATCCAGAACCTCGAGATCGACCGTTCCGACCTCCGGGAGGAGCTGCGACAGGAGCAGGCAAGCCGGGAGGCCCAAGACACCCGCATCGCCCAGCTGGACGAGATGGTCACCCAGCTCACCGCGGCGGTGACCGACAAGCAGGCTGAGCTCGAGGCCCAGAACCAGCGCATCGAGCGGTTCACCACGATGCTCCACGATGAGGCTGACTCGCGGGGGCTCTGTTCTGACTATGATCGCATCGTCGCGCGGGCTGGACTCATTCCCCGGAACCAGCAGTGGACCGTCGAGGTCAGCGTCGAGTTCGACATGACCCAGACCGTCGAGGCACGGGGTGAGGACCGGGTGCGCGAGATGGTCAACGATGATGAGTGGATCAGGAACATGATCATGCGGGCGTTCGATCCCTACAACCATGGCACCACCTACGAGGATCTCGAGACCGAGGTCAGCGTCTACATCGCCGAGTAAGGAGAACCGATGACACTGAACGACTACATCGCGGAGCTGGAGACGATCCGCGACCAGAACCCCGAGGCGGAGGACGCCGAGGTCACCGACGAGAACAACAATCCGTTAGGTTCTCCCGAGTGGTTCCCGGCCTCGGGTGATGAACAGGCCGCTGTGGTGGTGTGTGCCCATGCCTGAGACCCCGATCAAGCGCCCGCTCAACGGGGAGCGGGTGCGGATCCTCTACCAGCTGTGGGGGCTCCAGAAGAAGCCGCGCGAGATGGTGGCCGTGTACGTCGCGTTTGACCTGGACCGGCGGGAACACGTCCTCTCGGGCCGGCCCAAGTTCGGAACTGCTGTGGTCCACGAGAGGAACGTGATCGCGATGTACCACACCGAGCGGGACATCATGCAACCCGAGATCTATCGAGGAGCGTTGCCAAGGCCATGATCGAGTACGACGACACCCTCTACGGCAAGGTGGGTGACCGGGTGCGTCTCACCAGGGAGGCCGGCGACGAGTGGCACAGGCTACACGCCGGAGCCACGGGTACCATCACCTACGTCGACGGGGTGGCGACCAGACACGTCGAGTGGGATGACGGATCCAAGCTCGGGATCCTACCCGACATAGACCGATGGGAGGTCATCGGATGAGCGAGCAGAACAACGAGAACGTCCAGCACGTCGCTGAGCGGCGCCAGACTGCCATCGACGTCGTCATGGCCCTGGCCCTACCGGAGTCGGTCCACGAGGCCAACGCGGTGAGACTGGTGGGTGGCATCCTGATGGAGCGGGCCCGGATGGTGGACAACGGTGACGAGTACGGCATCCAGATCTGGTGGCCCGACGGGTGGGTGAGCGAGTTCGACATCGGAGAGACCAAGTGGCGGGTGACGATCGAGGAGGTCGGGTGAAGCAACGCATCGAGGAGCTCGGCTGGGAGCTGGGTCAGACCGTGGTCCTGGGTGACCGGACCAGAGGCCTGTTCTACGTGGTCGAGGACCGCGGACCGATCGAGGTCATCGAGATCACCCCCGAGGTGTGGCAGGCGATCGTGACGCTTAGGATCGCCAAGGACGCGAAGGAGTGGGAGGACGATCCCGCCATGCTCGACCAGCTGGTGCCCTACGCGGAGATCCTGGCCAGGGCCGAGGGTCACAGGGACCACGGGCTCGTGCTCGAGCGGGAACTGCGGTTGTGAGGATCTTTGTCCGGGTGGTCTGTACCGACTCCTCCGTCGAGGATCTTGACCACATCTCGAACATCAACGTTCGGGAGACCGGCGAGCTGTGGTTGTTCGAGGCACCGGGATCAAAGCCGAGACGGCTGTTTCTTCCCGGTGAGTGGGAGTGGTTCGAGGCGAGCATCCTACAACGGGAGGGCGTATGAGCCAGAGGATCGAGTGCCCGATCTGCCACGAGACGTTTGACACGTGGGCTGACCTCGAGCTGCACGTGCCGTGCCCAGACGAGAGGATGGAGAACGATGACGAGGAGGAGTGATGACCTGGCCGCGCGTGAGCATCATCGACGCACCTGACGGGATGTGCGCTGCCCAGGTCGAGATGGAGGCCGGGAGAACCACAGCTGACCGGGGACGTGGTGGCCGTGCTAGGTACCACGCCATCGGCAGGCCCGCCAACACCGAGGTCCAGGCTCTCCGTCACCTGATCGAGGACCTGACGATCGCCATCACAGGCGAACAACCCATCTAGCTCACCGCCACCCCACCTGCTAGGGTGGGGTAGGCCAAGAGAGAGAGGAGCCGTTAGTTGGCCGACAACATGCCCGTGACGTGTCAGCTGTGTGGAGAGCCCTTCCCCGACAAGGACGCGATCTGGGACCACGAGTGTCCTGAGTGGGACCGGATACGAAGAACGGCGATGCCCACACTGGCTGCGTACCGAAACCTCATCCACTGGTATGAGAACGCGCCCGGACCAAGGTGGGCGAAGAGACTCATCATGTGGGGCGTGAGACAGGCAGTGCCCGAGCGTGAGGATCCTGAGCTGATTGACGCTCTCCTCAAGCTCCGGCCCAGACAGGTGTTTCGGATGGAGAGGAGACGCGCGAGATGGGGTCTCATCGACACCGGAGCAAGAGACGATCTCGACAAGGCAAGGCGCCAGTTCGAGATCGAGACCGAGCTAGAAGGGAGAGCCGATGACGACTGGCACGCCGCAAGGCGTACCGTGGATGGGAGACGGAGACGAAAGCGACTCCGCAGCATCCAGGGCGGGCGGCAGGAGTAGCCATGGCCGTTGAGTACCGCTACCAGGAGTGCCGCGAGTGGAACCACCTGTGGCACCGGGTCCCTGACACAATGGACTGGCACCCGAACCGGGTGTTCTACTTCAGACGGGTGAGCCAGTGCTCGGAGTGTCTGACCATCCGGATCCACCTGCTGGACGCCTACGGCTACCCGCAGGGGCTCTACTACAAGCACCCCCACGACTGGAAGTGGCCCGGTGACCACGCTCCCAGCAAGGCGGAGCTCCGCAAGATGACCATCGACGCGAGTATGAAGGAGGCTCGTGATGCCCGGAGAACCCGAGCAAGAAAGACCGCAAAGAAGTCCTAAGCCGCCGGGCTCCATGCGTGAGGCGGGGATCATCAACCGGTACCTCAAGGCGGTCGAGTCACAGCACGACCTCAGGGCCGGCGCGGCAAGCATCCAGACGCAGATCGACAGGATCAGTGACCGGCTTGCCCACAACACCCTCACCGGCGTCCAGCGGCTTGACCTCGTGGTCAGGCACCAGGTGCTCGTCCAGCAGCTCAGCGCCTACGATGCTGAGCTCGAGGAGGAGTTCGTCGCGATCGCGAAGGAGTGGGGCGAGAGGCGAGGTGCCACCTACGCCAGCTGGCGAACCATGGGTGTCTCACCCGACGTGCTCGAGCGAGCAGGAATCAAGGAGAGCGGAACATGACTGACGACTTTGCCACCACTGAGGAGATCGACCAGGGCGTACCGGATCTACCCCGCCCACTGGTGTTCCTCGTGGAGGAGCAGATCTGTGTCGGCAACCTCCAGGACTACGCCAACGCCGAGAAGCAGGGCCACTACGCCGGGCTCGACGTCAAGGGACCGTGGCAGGTGTTCGTGAACTGGGAACGGAACATCCTCAACCGCGATACCGGCGAGCACTATGACGTGGGCATCCCCATCCTTCGGCGCCGTGAGCCCACCGTGCGGGGTCAGGACAACCTGGAGCTCGACTTCCGAACAGTGTGGATGGAGCTGGACGGGGAGACAGCTACGTACCAGCTCGACCTCCGTGCATGACCCGGGCGTCAGATCCATACGAGCGTAAGATCGCCAAGGATACCGTCGTCTTTCCGTACTACGAGATCACCGAGCTCCTCGCCCTGATCGACGGGGCTAGGATTGCGGCTGAGCTCGAGGACCATCCGCTGTTCCTCGACGACATCGACTGGCAGCTCATCGCGAAGACGAGGCGGCGGCTCGACAACCGGGCCAGGGTGGTCGAGAAGCGGGTAGAGCAACACCTAGCGAGGAAGCGAGATACATAGTGCGATTTGACTGGGGTGACCGGTGGCGAGCGATGCGGACGCGGTGGCGTCAGGACGCCGAACAACGGAGACGATCAATGGGTGAGAACGAACTGAGGTTGACGCAGTGCGTGTGCTACAGGGTGATGACCTGTCACTACTGCCACGAGCAGCTAGTAGAGGACGAGCTGAACGTGAGCGACGACCAGGCCTGGGCGGACTACGTTCTCCATGGTCCGGTCATCGACCTACACATCCTCGCCCACGCCTACTGTGCGGAGGGCCAGGACGAGGTGGAGAGGGCTTAGCTCACCGCCCCACCACCTGCTACCATGAGTGTGAGCCAAGAGAGAGGAGCAAGCGAGATGTCCATGAACGATCCTGCTGAGCTCGTTGAGTCTGAGCTCGGCCCCATCCTGTCCATCGTGCGGGACCGGCTCGTCACCGAGCAGCTGCCCATGTACCGGACCACCGCGGTTGACCCGGTGGCCGGCGAGATGTGGTCAGTCGTCTTCGAGAGGACCGACCCCGAGATCGACTGGGAGGGTACGCTCACCCAGGAGGAGGCCGTCCGTCTCCTCCTGCACAAGGTCGGCCACCTGACCGACCTCATCGACCAGCTGGGCCGTCTCGAGGCCCAGACCCACGCCCTGCTACACACGCTGGTGGGGCACGAGCACGGGAACGGTGAGTGATGTTCCCCTGCCGAGTTCTGTGGTGGACCGTGATGCTGTACTGGGATGACATCGTGATCGTGTGGGTGTGTGAGCACGGCAACGCCCACATGCTCGACTTTGGTGTCGGGCAGGCAAGGGAGATCTTCCGTGGTGGGTCCACGTAAGGTTCGGATCGACGAGGAGGTCATCAACGGTGACATCACGGTCACCGAGGTGATCATGCGGAAGTCGAACATGAAGCGCCCCGACCTGCTCTGGTACGAGCTCTGGGTCAAGATCAGGGGTCACCGAGAGGAGATCCGACTCGCGATCTTCATGCGTCCCAGCGACCTGAAGATCAACGCGAGAAGGATCAGCACCAACCACGACGTACCCATCCGGAGTTTCCTCCCGTGAGGGGCTGGTGCTACACTGGGTGCCACAAGAGGGAGGAGCGAGTCGGTGTGAGCCTCCCGGGGTTGGTCGTATGTTCGTGTGAGCCACGAACGGCGCGGTCTGGAGTCTCCTCTCTCTTCCGTGCCGCGGCCAACTCCGGCAGCCTCATACCGACTCACCCAAGAGAGAGGAGAACCACGTGACGTTTACCGTCATCGTATCCGAGCACAAGTACGAGGACATGACCGACGACCAGATCGCCGAGTTCGGGCTTGTGGACTCCAACGCGAGCCCGTCGGGGTTTCTACGGATCAGCCACGTCGTAGGTCCCAAGAACCACCGGATCGGTCGGGTCGATCCCATGGAGAACTTCGGGACGATCTCGGGTGTTCGCATCACCTGGGTCGAGGAAGGTCACTAGCACTCCGTTCTGCCAGGTGGTAGGCTGGAGTCACACAAGAGAGAGGAGCGGTTGTAATGCCCGACGAGAACAACGGGGTGGACGAGTCCATCCTCGAGAAGATCCAGAAGGTCCTGAACCTCGCCGAGAAGGCGGGAACCCAGGGCGAGGCCGAGGCAGCGTACGCGAGAGCCACGGCGCTCATGACCAAGTACGCGGTCGACCAGGTCATGCTCGATGCCCTGGGCGAGGGTGGCAAGAGAGACGAGATCACCGCGATGGCGATGCCCTACGGGTCCACCTACTGGCAGGCGACACGGTATGTTCTGATCGAGCTAGGGTTAGCCCTCGGTCTCCAGCCGGCAGTGAGTGACTACTACGACAGGAAGAACGGTCACCTGGACTGGTGGGGCTGGAAGTCCGAGCTCAAGACTGCCGAGCTGATGTGGGCGAGTCTCGAGATCCAGATGATGCAGGCGGCCGGCGTTCACATGCGGGTGGCATCCAGGGTCACTGACCGCGAGGAGCGGTTCAAGGAGAAGCGGTCGTTCATCATCGGCTTTGGCCAGGCGGTGGCCAGGCGAGTTCGTCAGGAACGCCTCGAGGCACGGATCAAGGAGAGCCAGGCACGGGGGAGCTCAGGTCTCCTGCCCGCCCTGGTGAGCCGGGACGACCAGTTCCGTGAGTTCATCGACCAGAGGTTCCGAAAGGGGAAGGATCTTCGACCCCCCAAGATCCACGAGGACGGTTACCTTGGCGGCCAGCGGGCAGGCCAGACAGCGGACCTCAACGCACCGGGGGGACGTGTCGGTGGCCGACGAGAGGAGTTGGAACGGTGACAACCACCCGAGACATACCGTTGGGGGTAGTCTCCACCCATGCCCTTGCCACCGTGGGTCGCAGACGTAGCGACGACCATCACCGACGTCAAGAACCTGGTCCTGCTCGAGGGGAGCATCAGGGGCGAGCAGGTGCTCATCCTCGCCAGGCTCAGCACGCTCGAGATCGAGGAGAGGATGGAGCTGAAGCTCGTGGCCCTCATCCTCGATGCCGACATGATGAAGGAGGTAGACATCGATCCCGAGGAGACAACCGTGTACTCACTGGAGGCACTTGTCGATGACAGAGACTCCGTGGTGGCGGCGGCTCCTCACCCCACCTGAGGCACGTGGCGCAGTGACGGATCCTAACGGTGACGAGCTGCGTACACAGGTCCCCCTGGAGGACGGCGGCTTGGCGGTTGCACGGCCCTCCGGGGGGACCCCATCCCCCCGACATCTACAGAAACGGAGACAGAGGCGTATGAATGAGGGAAGCGTGTTGATCAGCCTCGAGCTGCGAGCTGATCCTGACGTGATGGCCCACATCGCGCACATCACGGAGGCCGCGCTGGCGGCGGACGCCACCATCACCGAGATCCGAAAGGCACCCACCGTGATGGGTGAGCTCGAGCGGGGCAACATGAAGGCGTTTGCCGAGGCCATCAAGAAGGACAACTCGGACGAGACTCCCGCTGTGGGTCGTCGTGGTCGTGGCAGTGGTTAGCCAGGGGTGGGAGTACCGTGGTCCGCGTAGGTGGGTGGAGGGGATCCCGTTCGGGTCCTGGATGGAGTCCGGTGAGCACTACACCCAGCCCGTCGGATCCAAGCCCTTCCACGAGGACGACGTCATCCTCATCCCCGAGGACAAGTGTCACGAGACCACGCTGGAACACCTCCGACGGCTCCGGAGACGACTCCGGGAGGTCAAGCGAGGGTGACCAGCGGACCCTGCGGTTGTGGTGGTGGGTGACCGTGCTTACCATCGCAACCCGGGTCGATCTCTGGTTCCTACTTGGGTGGTGGCCCCTATGAGAGACGGGTTCATGTTCGATCCCCAGAAACACGCGAAGCAGGAGGATCTCGACCGGGTCACCAAGGTCTTCACCGAGGTCTTGATGGAGCGGGTGCGACAGGCGGACAAGTTTGGTGCCGACGAGGATCATCCCAGTCTCGACCCCACGCTCACGTGGGGTCTGACCAAGGGCGAGATGAACACCGAGGTCACCATCAGCCGAGCAGCCCAACGGTACGAGATCCCCACTGCTAAGCGGGCCCAGGATCTACGAAACCGAAGTAGCAAGGCTCACCTGTCCTGGCCCACCATCGTCGTGGAGGAGCTGGCAGAGTCAGTGGAGGCTGCCGTACGGTGGGGTGATGGTCCCCTGTTACGGGCGGAGATCATCCAGACGATAGCTACGTGTTTCGCCTGGGTGGAGAACATAGACCGCAGAAGCGGGTAACGACAACCAAAGGAGAGACATCCGATGCAGAAGATCCTCGTGATCGAGGTTCCAAGCGAACACGCTGCTGAGCGGCTGGAAGCCTCGGCAGCTGCTGCACTCCGCGACGCCCAGTCCATGGGCATCGTCACCAGCTGGTCGTGGCGGGACGAGGAGGCCACGGACAACGGCCAGGCCAGGGAGATCCGTCCCCTGGTCGCCAACGCCGTTGACCGGGCCGCCGAGGCTCTCCACAACGCCGCCGAGGCACTCCGCGGGGAGTGATGAGGTTTCGCCTTCTGGCGGGACTCGTGGCGGTGGGGGTCATCATCATGACCCTCACCGCCAGCGCGTCCTGCGACGAGAAGGGACTGGGGGACGCTCCTGTCGGGGAGCAACACGAGGTCGAACGACAGGTCTGGCTAGCGCCTGACCAGTTTCCCAACATCTCGGCGTGGTGCATCGGCAAGGATGGCATCTACGTCAGTACGCGGCCACACTACGAGGTGGTCCCCAACGATCCCAACTGTGCTGAGGGCGGGATCCTGAGAGGAAGCGGTGAGTGAGGACAAGTCGCCGCTCCGGCTTGCGCGGGAGAGGGCTGGCCTCTCCCGCAAGGCCATAGCCGAGAAGCTCGGCACGACCGAGCATCACTACTGGCACTGCGAGATGCCGCCCTTCGACGGCCCAGCGGACGTTCTTCAGCGGGCCTGTGAGCTTCTAGGGGTGGCTACCTCACCCCAGGGGACCCCACGGAAGTCAGTGAGAGAGGCACCTAGGGAGCCTCAAACCTGGCGATGTCCCAAGTGTGGAGCCACCACCAAGCAACCAGCCTCCGCCAGTGAGGTCGGGCACTCCTGCTACAAGACGGGCAGTGCCCAGTACGTAAAGATGATCCTGGTGACCGAGTAGACGGTCAGGCTAAGCTGGATGGGAACCAAGAGAGAGGAGCGAGATGACTACATCATCGAGTCTTATTCGTGAGTATGTGATAGAGCATCCTCGCCAGAAACTAACCATTCGTCAGATCTGGCGAGCACTACAGAACAATCCTGACAAGGTTCCGGTGACAGAAACACAAGTGATGAATTGGTGTTCCGACCGGATGGCAACTCCTCGAGATATCGACGTTCCACTTCAACGGGTGGCTAAGGGAACATACCTTTACGATCCCGATGGACAACCTACCAGCGGTGAACGTCGAGTATTCGAGGAGGTCGGGATGGACCGTGATGGACGAATTGTTCTCCAGTGTACCGATGGAGACTTCTACATCGCGAAGAAGATCTAATGCCCGCGGTAGTTTCCACCCTCACCGGGTTCAGCTACGAGGTCCAGTGCTCGATGCACCAGTGCCGGGTGTTCGGTCGGGTGACCGAGCTCGGTGCTGACCGCGGCAAGTGTCAAGACTCACGCAGCGACAGCTGCGCCTCGTGGTGGTACGTCGAGATCCACTACCGAGAGTTCCAGAAGCCAGGAGACGAACATGGGACAGATCACCCTCGACCCGCTGGGTGACAAGATCGCCACAGGCCGGTACGAGAAGGCGAAGGAGTACGCCCGCACCCTCTACCGGATCCACAACCTGCCCGTGGGGAGGGGACACCGTCGGTTCCGGATGGACCTGGTGCCCACGCACTACAACGACCTTGCCTCCCTCGCGACCCAGGAGTTCTGGGCGAAGGTCCGGGAGGCGACACCTAGGTACGCCAAGAAACCCGATGGGCTACCTAGCCAGGAGACGGTCGACGTCATCTGCGACCTCATCAGGTTTGTCGAAGAGTGCCGGCGTTCATCGGCGTGAGGTACTGGAAGGTGGGGGTCGACGAGCGGTGGGCTGTCCATGCACACTGTCGGAGCTCAGTCACCGACATCCAGCGGCACATCGTGCGACTGTTTGGTGGCACCGACCTGGAGACGTCCGCGTACAGGAAGGCGCGAGAGAGGAAGGCGAAGCAGATCTGTGAGCTATGTCCGGTGAGGTTGTCCTGCCTCAACCACGCCCTCGCGTACAGGGAGACCGGGATCTGGGGCGGGACCGACGACAACGAGCGTAGGGAAATGCTCGGCATCCGCAAGAGAGGAGCAATCGTATGAGAGTCGGACTGATAGCACCCCCGTGGTTACCGGTGCCTCCGCTGGGGTACGGAGGCACAGAGGCGGTGGTGGACTACCTCGCAAGGGAGCTCGACCGACGAGGGCACACGGTGGTCCTGTGTGCTCCCGGTGACTCCACCTGTCCGGTGGACATCTACTCGCCCATGGTGGAGTCGGTGGGGCTCAACGCCGACAGGTTCGTCAAGTGGGAGCTAGCCCACGTGATCGACAGCTACCAGTTCCTCGAGGAGTGGCAGCCGGACGTGATCCACGATCACACCCTGGCAGGACCGCTCATCAGCCTCGGCTACGAGATGCCGGTGGTCACCACGAACCACAACACGTTCCGGTGGGAACACGAGATCACCTACCAGATGCTCGCGAACCACGGTGTTCCCATCGTGGCGATCTCCCACCACCAGGCGAGCACCACCAGGGCACCCCTGGCGGGGGTGGTCTACAACGGGGTGGACACGTACGCGGTGGACCTGTGTGACGGGGGTGGTGGCTACGCCCTGTGCATCACCCGGTTCGACGACGAGAAGGGTGTGACGGAGGGCATCAGGGTCGCCCTGGAGGCAAGGATCGACCTCAAGATCATCGCCAAGCCACCGTCACCGGGGCAGCGGATCTACTTCGAGGAGCAGGTGGACCCGTGGCTCAACCACCCCGCGATCGAGTGGGTGGGTGAGGTCACCGGCAAGCAGAGGGCCGAGCTCATCGGTGGAGCGTTCTGTCTCATCAACCCGATCAAGTGGGACGAGCCCTTCGGCATGGTGATGATCGACGCCCTCGCCCAGGGCACCCCCGTGGTGTCCATGGAGCGGGGCGCTGCCACCGAGATCGTGAGAGACGGTGAAACCGGCTACCTGTGCGACAGCCAGACGTCGATGGCGCTAGGGGTCGAGCTCTGCAAGCGTGGCGACATCCACCGTCCACGGTGCAGGGAGGACGCCATCCAGCGGTTCTCGGTCCAGCGGATGGTAACAAGTTATCTCGAGATCTACGAGGACGTGGTGAGGGGGAACTGGTGATGAAGTGGATCGTGCTCGCGATCATCCTGATCGTGCTGTTCGTGGTAATCCCCATACTGGTCGGACGCAGGTTGCGTCGGGCACGAGAGGAGGGCTGGTGACGCTACCAGCGAGGGTAGAGGTTGACCGTTCTGGGGTGGGGGTGGTGGTGCGGGTCATCGCCACGTATCCACCCAACCCCGCGATCAACGACGGGAACCCGACCGACGTCGTCATCTGGACCTACGCTCCGTGGAACGAGCCGGACCCGGGTGGCATCCCCGCCAAGGTGGGGAAGGTGCTGGTCGAGGAGATCATACGACAGGACCTGATCCTCGAGCACGTGGCTATGTCCAGCGCGGGTCGGAGGATCCTGATGGAGCTACCGGAGGAGAACAATGGCGAGGATCTACACGCAGAAGACGAGGACCGAGAGGACGTGCGGGAAGTGCGGGGACACGATCCCGAAGGGTGACCAGTACCGCTCCGCTGCCCCTGGCTTTCGGTCCAGGCCCCTCATCCGGTGTATGAAGCCGGAGTGCAGCTTCCGACAGAGCGAGCTGACCACGTCCAACATGGCCTCAGCGTACGCCGGGATCGAGGCTGCCGAGGACCAGATCCCCGATGCCGAGGGGATCGACGACATCAAGTCCGCCCTGGAGGATGCCGTCAACGGTCTCCAGGAGTCCTACGACATGTACGACGAGGCCAACTCCAACTGGGCTGGCGGGGAGCGGGAGAACGAGGAGTGGGTCGAGAAGATGGACGAGATCCAGTCGGCCATCGACGAGATCGAGAACTGGGAACCCGACCAAACCCCTGAGGACGTGGACCCGGACGACTACGAGTCCGACGAGGACTACAAGGAGGATCTCGGGCGGATCCTCCAGGAGGAGAAGGACAACGCGATCGACTTCATCAACGGGTTGTCGCTCCCGTGACCTGGGTCGTCCCGGACGTCCCCCATGACCAGCTGGTGGGGATGACTGAGCGCTGGTTCGAGCAGGGGTTCGCGGTACGGCAGCTCGCTCCTCAGTGGACCGACACCAACGGCTACACAAGGATCTGGACCGTGCTCCTCTGGAAGATGCCGTTCTGATGTGGCGACAATACTGTCTCTGTGGCTACACGGGCTACTACTGGCACAAGCATCTCGAGACGTCACTCCGCTGGGGTCATCCGAGAACTGATCACGTCTTTCTGGGAGCAATCTGGGAGACACCATTCTGATGCCCGACTGGACCGACAACCCCGACTGGCAGAACTACGTTCGAAGGGTCAAGCGTGAGTTGGTACCCAAGATCGACGCGTCTGCGTACGTGATGTCACTGGTGCCCGAGGGTGAGCCTGACGTCAAGTTTGCTGTCGAGCTCGGTCTCTCGATCATGATGGACAAGCCGATCATCGCGGTGGTCACCCGCGGGGTGAAGGTACCTGACCACCTGGTCCGGGTCGCTGACGAGATCGTGGAGGGTGACCTCAGCACCGAGGAGGGTCGACAGGCCATGGGTGAGGCGATACAGGCTACCATGAAGCGGCTGGAACGATGAACCTCTGTCCGACGTGTGGTGAGGGGATCGAGGGGGTGAGCAACCGCGAGGGAGTCACCGCGGAGGCCCTCGGGGTCATCTCGGTCAGGCCCCTAAGCCACGCCGAGATCCTCACCATCGCCTGGATGAGGCCGGAACGGGTCCCCTGGACCGCCCGTCCCTGTGGTCACGAGGTGTGGATCACCAACGACCAGGGGGTTCTTAGGGTGGTGCCACCACCCACCGACCCTGACGGATCAGGCCCTAGGTCAGCCCCAGAGCCCCTCGATAGGGGTCCTTGGGGTGGTGGGGCCACCCCCCAAGAGGACTGAGCGTCGCTGAGGCCCCCTATACACCGTAAGGGGCGGGTCCGTTGCGGCGCGTCCACCCCACCCAGCGCATGGTCCCTCCGTACGCCGGGACCCTTCCTCGCTCAAGTCCTCGCTCCTCGAGTGCCCGGTTGAACGTTCGGCGTCCCCAGGGCTTCTCGCCCGATGCCGACTCGTGTGCGACGTACGTCGTGTACATCTCGTCGGTTGTCAGTGACTCCTCCTTGACGTCGGTCTTCTCGAGCGCGTCCTCAACAAACGCAGCTACGGGGTTGGAGTCACGGTCGTACGCCCGCATGATCTCGTCAAGCCAGGGCATTCCCCCGAGCCCCTTCTCCTGCCAGAGATAGTTGCCGTTGACGAGCCACGCTCCTATCGCGATCTGCGCCTGGGGGTCATACTCGAGATAGTTCCTCACGTCCTCGTTACGCGGCTCAAACCGGTGGATGAACGGGAGCATCTTCAGTCGATTCTGGGTGGCCTTGTCCGGCGAGGTGGGTACGAAGTTGGTGTGCATCACGAGCTTGGCCTGGGGATGGTACGAGTAGGTTCCCTTGTACAGTGCCCGAGCACTCACGGAATCTCCACCCGAGAACGACTTGAGGAACCCGTCGTTGAACTTAGCTCCTCGGGTCAGCTCACCGATCACGATCATGCGAGCACCACGGGCGTAGTTCTTGAGTTCGGCGAGGTTGACGTAGCCATGGCGTCCCCGCTCCACGGCCTCAGCGGGCCAGGAGGCGGCGTAACCGGCCTCGGTGGTGGTCCCCAACACCCGGTAGATGGGTTCCACGGCGGTGGACTTGCCGGTGTCGGTCTCTCCAAACGGGAGAAGGATCGCCTTATCCTTCGTGATACCGGTCAGGCAGCTTCCCATGAACGCCTGGAACGTCATCCGCATGTCATCGTCAGGGATGGCGCTGAGTAGAAACTCCTCCCAGATCGGGTCGCGTGCGTCACGGTGATACTCCACCGTGCATGAGCGGGTGATCAGGTCACCCGGGTCGGGTGAGCGAAG
>Ga0081455_10000249_pt1 | contig 70419 bp, 64 predicted proteins | sample TabmetS3T2R1_FD_70207 | JGI IMG/M metagenome (GOLD analysis project Ga0081455, IMG submission 70207) | Tabebuia heterophylla rhizosphere microbial communities from the University of Puerto Rico - S3T2R1 | ecosystem: Host-associated > Plants > Roots > Rhizosphere ...
ATTGCGGGGTCGGCAGCCACGTAGCCGAGCCGCCCTCCTGCAAAGGCGAAGGCCTTGCTCATCGTCCGTGTGACGAGCAGCCGTGGAAACTCCGGCAGCAATTCGAGAGCCGTCGACGTCCCCGACCGGCGGAACTCGGCATAGGCCTCGTCGACGACCACCACACCCGGAGCCACCTCAGCGATCGCTCGGAGTTCGCCCGGATCGAGCGCCGTCCCCGTCGGGTTGTTCGGCGATGCAAGGAAGATGACTTCGGGCCTCTCGAGTCCGATGAGTTCGAGCGAAGAAGGCACGTCAATGCTGAAGTCATCGCGCCGCACGCCCTCGACCCAGCGAGTGTGGGTGTTGCGCGCGTACTCGGGATACATCGAGTACGTCGGCGCGAACGACAGCGCGGTTCGACCCGGACCTCCGAAAGCCTGCAGGACCTCCTGCATCACCTCATTCGATCCGTTCGCGGCCCAGATGTTCTCGGCGCTCAGCCCGTGGCCGAGATATGCCGCAAGAGCAGAACGGAGGTTGGCCGCCTCACGATCGGGATAGCGGTTCAGCGCAGTTGCTGCCCGGAATACCTCGTCGGCGATGTCGCGCGCCGTGTCCGGGCTCGGCCCGTATGGATTCTCGTTGGTGTTGAGTCGCACCGGAACGTCGATTTGTGGAGCACCGTACGGCTTCTCGCCTCGCAACTCCTCCCGAACCGGCACCCAGTCGGGGGCCGTCACCGGTCGGTCCTGACCGCGACCGCAGCGCCGTGAGCGGGTAGGTCTTCTGCTTCGGCAAGCACCTGAACCTGACGACCCACCGAACGCAACGCGTCCTCTGAATAGGTGATGACCTGCATGTTCTTCAGAAAGGCGCGCACCGACAGGCCTGAGGAGTGGCAGGCGCATCCCGCCGTCGGAAGGACGTGGTTTGAGCCGGCCACATAGTCACCGAGTGAAACCGGCGCCCACGGACCGACGAACACCGCCCCGGCGTTCACGATGCGCGCGGCAACCGACGCCGCATCGTCAGTCTGGATCTCCAGGTGTTCGGCGGCGTAGGCATTGGCCACCTCAACGGCTTGATCGATGTCGCGGACGATGACAGCAGCCGATTGGCGTCCGGTCAGCGCGGTCGTGATTCGCTCGGCGTGTTTGGTCGCGGCCACCTGGCGATCCAGTTCGAGTTCGACCGCGTCGACCAGCGCCGTGCTGGTGGTGATCAGGACGCTGGCTGCCATCGGGTCGTGTTCGGCCTGACTGATGAGATCGGCCGCGACGAACGCCGGATCAGCTTGATCGTCGGCGATGATCGCAATCTCCGTCGGCCCGGCTTCGGAATCGATGGCAACCTGACCGCGGACGTAACGCTTGGCTGCCGCGACGTAGATGTTGCCCGGGCCGGTGATGAGGTTGACCGGTGCCACCGAGTCCGTGCCATACGCGAGCATCGCGACGGCCTGGGCTCCCCCGGCCGCGTAGACCTCGGTGATTCCCAACAGGGCGCACGCGGCAAGGATCGTGGGATGCGGCGAGCCGCCGAACTCACGCTGAGGAGGTGTGGCCAGTGCGATGGATGGCACGCCGGCGACCTGCGCCGGGACCGCATTCATCGCGACGGTGCTGACCAGCGGCGCCAAGCCACCGGGAACGTAGAGGCCAACGCGTTCCATCGGCACCATGCGCCGCTCGACCGTGCCTCCCGAAGCGACTTCGGTCGTCACCGTGTCCTCGAGCTCAGCGGCACAGGTCGACCGCAAACGCTGGATCGACTCCTCGAGGGCAGAGCGGACCTCAGGATCGAGTTGTTCGAGCGCAAAGGCGATGTCTTCACCCGCAACCCGAAGGGCAGTCGGGCGAATGCCGTCGAACCGCTCACCGAGGTCGAGTACGGCCGCATCTCCGCCGGAAACCACCTCGCCCGCGATGCTTTCGACCGCTTCGAGAGCACGTGCAACATCAACCTCTCCACGCGGAATCTCGTAGGACCGCGGGTCGGTTGTGTCACGCTCGCTCAGGTCGAGCACTCGCAGAAACGGCACCGCCCGATTCTACCGGCGATTGAGCGAGGGGATGCCGAGCGGAGCTTGGGCATGCCGAGCGATTGAGTCGGTTGAGGCGCGCAGCGCCGATCACCGGCGATTGAGCGAGGGGATGCCGAGCGGAGCTTGGGCATGCCGAGCGATTGAGTCGGTTGAGGCGCGCAGCGCCGATCACCGACGGTCGCTCGCCGGCCTCCGATCGCGCAACCAAGTTCCGACGAGGAGGCCGGCTACGCCAAAGACTGCCCAGGCAAGGAACGGGGCCACGCTGTCGACCGTGAGGACGTCGGGAACCCGGGTCCCGAGCGGCTTGTGCCGCGCGGCCGACGGGTCGCTTGGCCCGAACGCCCGGCCCACCGACCAGGCGAACACGCTGGCGAAGCCCATCATGCCGGCGACGGACGGAACGAGCCGCCATCCGACATCTGTTCGCGTGACGCCGAGAGCGAAGCCGAAGAGCACGGCGACGATCGCTCCGATGAGGACGAAATTGACGACGGCACCGAACTGATGCCGCGACTGATCCTCCGTCATGCTCAAGCCGGTCTCGGTGACCGACCAGAGTGCCGGGTGGGTCACGAGCCTCCATGCGACTCCGCCGCCCACCCCGAGGAGGACGGCGGCCGTCCACCACCGCCGACCGATCATGCTCCGAGACATTGAGGTCCGAGGAGTTCCTTGAGGTCAGCCACCAATGCCGACGAGGGATCGACGCGCAGACCGTCGTCGAGCCGCAGCACCTTGACGTTCTCGCTACCGATGAGCCGAAGGTGTACAGCACTCATGCCGGGATGCGCTCGCAGGACCTGCTTGAAGGACGCGATCGTCTCTGGTGTGCATCGTGCCGCTGCAAGGCTGACCGCGAATGGCTCGCCGGGATTCGCCTTGGCAATCTGCGGCACGGACACCTCGACGGCGCTCAAATCGAGACCGTCGTCAGAGCGGCGCACTCGCGCCCTGACCACCACGACCGAATCCGGAACGAGCGACGTGGACGCCGCTTGATAGGCCGCAGGGAACACGTTGATGTCGACGGCACCCTCAAGATCCTCGAGGGTGATGGCCGCCCACCAATCTCCCTTGCGACTCACCTTGCGCTGAACGCCGGTGATGAGCCCGCACAGTTTGACGACGCTGCCGTCGGGACGGTCGGCGTCGGCGATCAACTGGCCAACCGTGCAGTCGCTGCTCGACGAGAGGACAGGCTCCATGCCGAGCAGCGGATGATCGGACACATACAGCCCGAGCATCTCCCGCTCAAAGGCAAGCAGTTGGGCCTTCTCCCACTCAGGCATCTCAGGAATCGACACGTTCACGCCGTTGAACCCGCCTGCGTCGTCGATGCCGCCAAAAAGCGAGTCTTGCCCAATCGCCGCGTTGCGCTTGAGATCGACGTACTGGTCGACCGCGTCGTCGGCGACGGCGGCAAGAGCGCGCCTCCGATGGCCCAGGGAATCGAACGCGCCGGCTTTGATCAGTGAATCGACGACGCGCTTGTTGCACACCTGGCTGGGCACCTTGTCGAGAAAGTCGACGAAATCGGTGAATGCGCCGTCGTCGTCGCGCGCGGCGACGATGCCAGCGACGACGTTCTCACCCACGTTGCGGATCGCCGAGAGGCCGAACCGAATGTCGGGTCCGACGCTGGTGAAGTTCGACAGCGACTCATTCACATCGGGCGGCAACACTTTGATGCCGAGCCGACGACATTCGTTGAGATAGATCGCCGATTTGTCTTTGTCGCCCTTGACGCTCGTCAGGAGTGCGGCCATGAATTCGGCCGGGTAGTGCGCCTTGAGGTAGGCCGTCCAGTACGACAGGACACCGTACGACGCCGAATGCGCCTTGTTGAACGCGTAGTCGGCGAACGGAACCAGAGTCTCCCAAAGCTTCTTGATGGCGCCCGCCGAGAAGCCCCGCTCGAGCATTCCGGCCTTGAAGCCCTCGAACTCCTTGTCGAGGATCTCGCGCTTCTTCTTGCCCATGGCCCGGCGCAGGCTGTCGGCTTGACCGAGCGTGTAGCCGGCCAACTCCTGGGCGATCGACATCACCTGCTCCTGATAGACGATCAGGCCATGCGTCGTGCCGAGAATCGGCGTGAGCGCCTCTCCGAGTTCGGGGTGGATGTAGTCGATCGGCTGCCTGCCGTTCTTGCGCTTGGCGTAGTTGGTATGGCTGTCGGCACCCATCGGGCCGGGTCGGTAAAGCGCGATGACTGCCGAAATGTCCTCGAAATTGTCTGGCTGCATCTGACGCAACAACTGGCGCATCGGGGCGCCATCGAGTTGGAAGACGCCCAACGTGTCGCCCCGGCCCATCAGGGCGTACGTCTCTTGATCGTCGAAGGAAAGGTCTTCCAACACGAGGTCGACTCCGCGATTGATCTTGACGTTCTCGACCGCGTCGTCGAGCACCGTGAGGTTGCGTAGACCCAGGAAATCCATCTTGACCAGCCCGAGGGCCTCGCACGTCGGATAGTCGAACTGGGTGATGATCGCGCCGTCTTGCTCGCGTTTCATGACCGGGACAATGTCGACCAGCGGCTCGCTGCTCATGATTACACCGGCGGCATGAACGCCCCAATTGCGGATCTGGCCTTCGAGACCGAGGGCCGTCTCGTAGACGCGGCGAACTTCGGCGTCTGCTTCGAACAACTCACGGAATTCCCGGCCGTCGTTATAGCGCGCGTGTTTGGCCTCGAACAGGTCGGTGAGCCCGACGCCCTTGCCCATGACGTCGGCAGGCAGCGCCTTCGTGATCTTCTCGCCCATCGCGAAGGGGTAATCGAGGACCCGACTTGCATCCTTGATGGCTGCCTTGGACTTGAGCCGACCGAACGTGGCGATCTGCGCGACTCGATCGGAGCCATACTTCTGGGTGACGTACGCGATGACCTCGCCGCGGCGACGCTCATCGAAGTCGATGTCGAAGTCGGGCATCGATGGCCGTTCGGGGTTGAGGAAGCGCTCGAAGATCAGGCCGTGCTGCAGTGGGCACAAATCGGTGATGCGCAGGGCGTAGGCAGCGATCGATCCGGCTCCCGACCCGCGGCCGGGGCCGACCCGGATGCCGTTGTCTTTGGCCCAGTTGATGAAGTCGGCCACAACCAGGTAGTAGCCGCAGTAGCCCTTCTGGCGGATGACCTCGATCTCGACCTCGGTCCGTGACCTGACGTCGTCGGAGAACTCCACCCCGTATCTGGCCCGGATGCCTTCCCAAACTTGCTCGACGAACCAGGATTCCTCCGTGTGGCTGGCCGGAACGTCGGCACGCGCCATGTAGCCGCCCATGGACTCGGTGAAATCGACTTCACATCGTTCGGCGATGAGCAGCGTGTTGTCGCAAGCCTCCTTGAGTTGGTGCTTGTCTTCCCACAGCGACCGCATCTCAGCCGCTGACTTGATGTAGTAGCCGCCGCCGTCGAACTTCAGTCGGTTGGTGTCGCTGATGCGCTTGCCGGAGGCCACACACACCAAGGCGTCGTGCGCGTCGGCGTCGTCTGGGTTGTTGTAGTGCGAGTCGTTGGTGGCCAGGAGCGGGAGCCCGAGTTCGTTGCCGAGGCGGAGCAGGTCGTCACGGGTGCGCTTCTCGACGTCGATGTCGTGGTCCATCAACTCCAGGAAGAAGTTGTCGGGGCCAAATATCTCGCGGAATTCGCCCGCCGCCTGACGTGCCTCCTCGTACTGACCGAGTCGGAGTCGCGTCTGGATCTCGCCGGACGGACACCCCGTCGTGGCGATCATCCCTGCGGAGTAGCGATTGAGCAGTTCGCGATCGGCCCGGGGCTTGTAGTACATGCCTTCCAAGCTCGACATCGACGAGAGCCGGAACAGGTTGTGCAGCCCCTCGGTCGTTTCGGCGAGCATCGTCATGTGCGTGTAGGCGCCGCCGCCGGCGACGTCGTCGCCGCCTTCCTCGCTGGCATCGCCCTTGCCCCAGCGCACCCGTTTTCGATCGCCGCGCGGCGTGCCAGGCGTCAGGTAGGCCTCCATGCCGATGATCGGCTTGATGCCGTACTGCTTGGCCTTGGACCAGAAGTCGTAGGCGCCGTGAACATTGCCGTGATCGGTCATGGCGATGGATGTCATGTCCAATTCGCTGGCCCGACGGAAGAGTCCGTCGAGCAGGGAGGCACCATCCAGCATCGAGTATTCGGTGTGTACGTGCAGGTGCACGAACGACGAATCACTCGGCATCCCGTCAGCCTAGTCGAGCCGAGTCGGCCGGTTTCGACGGCGCGCGGGATGGTCCGCGGGGCTACTTGATCGTGGCCCGCGAATAGGCTCGAACGGACAGCGGAACGAAGATGACGAGGATGATGACGACCCACCCCAAGGTGTACGTGGCGGGATGCTGCATCGACCACACGTCGGGTGTGGACACGCCCGACGGGGTGTTGCCGAAGAGGTCCCGCGCCGCTTGAGTGAGCGCGGAGACCGGGTTCCACTCGACGACCTGCCGAAGGCCATTCGGAAAGGAAGCCAGGGGGACGAAGGCATTCGAGACGAATGTCATCGGCATGATCACCATGAAGGACGCGTTGTTGATGACCTCGACGTTCGGCACCAATAGGCCGACGAAAGCCATCACCCAACTGATCGCATAGGCGAACACCAGAAGGAGCGCGAATGCGGCCAGCGCCGACATGACGCCCTCGCGAGCCCGCCAGCCAACCGCGAGCCCGGTCAGCGCCATGACGACCAGCGACAACACGTTGTACACGATGTCGGAAGCCGTTCGACCGAACAGCACAGCCGATCGCGACATTGGCAGCGACTTGAATCTGTCGATGATCCCCTTGGTCATGTCTTCGGCCAGGCTCGCCCCGCTGAACGTGGCGCCGAAGACCACGGTCTGCGCAAAGATGCCGCCGAGAAGGAACTCGCGATAGCTGAGGTCGCCGCCGGCGTCGATGGCTCCGCCGAAGACGAAGGCGAACAGCAGGACGAACATGATGGGGCTCATCAGCACCCACATCAGGACCTCGGGGACGCGCTTGATCTTGATCAAGTTGCGCTGCGTGATGACCCAGCCGTCGGTGATGGTGCGCAAGAAGGACATCAGGCCTCCGTCTCCGCTGCTTCGGCAGATCGTCCGGTGAGCGAGAGGAACACATCGTCCATCGTCGGTCGTCGCAACCCGATGTCGAGTACCGCGACATCGTCCGACTCAAGCGTCTTCAAGACGGACGCGAGATCGGTCGTGCCGCCAGAGACGCCGGTGGAGAGGTGGCGACCGCTGTCGGACACCTGGACATCGCCCAGCGCCACCGTTGCCAGGGCTCGCGTCGCGTCAGCCGTGCGGGACGGGTCGGCAATCACGAGTTCGATCTGCTCGCCGCCCGTTTGCGCCTTCAGCTCGTCCGGGCTGCCTTGGGCGATGGAGCGGCCGTGGTCGATGACGACAACGTCATCGGCCAAGAGGTCGGCCTCCTCCAGGTACTGCGTGGTCAGCACCATCGTCGATCCGGCGGCCACCAGTTCCTGGATGACGCCCCACATCTGCTGACGACTCCGCACATCGAGCCCGGAAGTGGGTTCGTCGAGGACGATCACCGGCGGAGCGGCCACCACAGCAGCAGCGAGATCGAGCCGACGACGCATTCCACCGGAATAGGTCTTGGACGGACGATCGCGCGCAGCCGTCAGGTCGAATCGGTGCAGCAACTCGTCAGCGCGATCCGCCGCAACGCGTCCGGACATCCCATAAAGGCGGCCCACCATCCGCAGATTCTCGAAGCCGGTGAGATGCTCGTCGATTGCCGCGTACTGACCGGACAGGCCGATCCGTGATCGGACACCATCGGGGTCGGTGGCGGCGTTGATTCCGGCTATCTCGACCGTGCCGGCGTCCGGCTTGAGAAGGGTTGTCAGAATCCGCACGGCCGTCGTCTTGCCGGCGCCATTGGGCCCCAGCAGCCCGAGCACGCTGCCTTCGCTGACGGCGAGATCCAGGCCCCGCAGGGCCTCGACGTCCCCGTAACGCTTGACGAGGCCGGCAGCCCGAATCATGTCGACCACGTGACCACCCTCAGCTACGGCCCGAGTGCATCGAGGAACGAAGCGGCCTCCTCGGCCCGCCTCACTTCCACCTCGAGCAGTTGCTCGCGAAGCGCCTCCAGCTCTGCATTGCGCTCAGCGAGGTTCTGCCGGAGTTCATCCAGAGCATGCTTGCCTTCGACCTCACGGAGTCTCCTGATCTGGTTTTCGATCCACGTGTGGTGCTCGCCGACCTCGCGCTGAACAGCCGCCAACTGCTCCAGCGCGGCGGCCTGGCCTTCCAGCGTCGCGGTCAGCTGCTCTGAGAGGCGCAGATTGTCTGCCGTGAGGGACTCTGCACGAGTAGCGGAAGCCTGCGCCTGTTTCAGCGCGGTCTGAAGCGAGGTTTCACGCTCTGCCTCTCGCCGATACTTCTCAACCTGGGCTGGTGCGGCCTCGGCGTGGGCGTGCAATTGTTCGAGGTCGGCTGTCAGCGCCTCCAAGCGTCGTTCGAGTTCCGCGATGGCCGCGTCGCGCTCTGTCGCCTCGCGACCAGCGCGTTCCAGTGCAACGGCGGCAGCGGCTGCCTCTGACCGCGCGTTCTCCAACTCAGCATTCAACGAATCGGTTCGCTGCTGGGATTCTTCGAGAGATCTCCGCAACTCTGCCACGCGGTCATCCGCGGCCCACGGTTCGGCCGCTCCACCGGCTGACGAGTCATGTCGCACCCGCCCAAGCTCGGCCGTCAACGATTCGACCCGCCGTTCGGACTTCTCGAGCGATTCCTTCAACTGTTCCGCGAAACGCTCCGCCGCCTGCAATGCAGGTGTTGGGCTGGCGGAGTCGGATTGGGCCCGCTCAAGGTCGGCCGTCAGTGCCTCCACGCGCGCTTGCGATCGCGCCAGCGCAGATTCGAGCTCGTCGACGAGCGAGGATTGCGCATGCCCGGGCTCGGCCAATGAGTCGGGCCCCGCCGAGTCCGGCGAATCAACTGGAGGCTCCGCGTCGGATGATTCCGGCTCGGGCTGACTCACCGGGTCGAGCGAAACCAGCGGTGCGCGGGGATTGCGGGCAAGCTCCTGCAGCGCCGCATGAAGATCGAGGTCGTCGGCAGCCTCCGGAACTGCATCGGTGACGTCGCCGGACGTGCTTTCGGCGAACCGATGCTTGTGCTCAGAGTTGCGCCTGCCAAACATCCCGCGCGATCACCTACTTGTCGAACATGGCCAAGAGCGACGCGGCCTCTTCCGCACGTCGAGTCTCGACCTCGAGCAACTGGCTCTGCAAGGCCTCGACCTCGGCCTCCCGTGCCGCAAGCGCTGAACCGAGTTCCTTGACCGAGGCAGACTGCCGGGCCTCGGAATCGCGAAGGCGAGCAAGCTTTTCCTCATACCAAACGCGCTGCTCTTCGACTGCGCCTTTCAGCGATGCAACCTCCGCCGCGCCCGACGACTGGGTCTGCAGACTCGCCGCAAGCTCATTGGACAACCGGACGTGCTCGGTCGCAATCTCATCGGCCCGCGCGTTCGTCTCGCGCAGAGCGACGCGGAGATGCTCGACTGTCGCCTGAAGTTCGGTCAGCTGCTCATGTGCCGTCGCCAAGGCAGCGGACGAGGCATCCGCCGTGTCGGCTGAATCGGCTCGGAGTCGGTCAAGTTCTGACGAAAGGGCTGTCACCCGGGCGTCGGGGTCTTCGACTACGACCTCGGGAGGGTCGCCACGAACGGAGGCGGCCCGCAACCGCTCGACTTCTGCCGTGAGCTCGGCAACCCGGGCTTCGGATTCCTCGAGTGCCTCGCTGTGCTCGGCAATCTCGCCGGCTGTCGCCGGACCCGCCGACGCGGCCCGCAACAGTTCCGCCTCGACGGTCAGGGCGGCGACGCGCGCTTCGGACTGCTCGAGTTGGGCGGCCATGGCTGCGAGGTCCGACTGCGCGGTGTCGGGTTCTGCGATATCGAGGGCGTCGACGAGAGCCGCCTCTGGCGCACGCTCTTCACGCGCGGGCATGGAGGGCTCATCCGCATGCTGCGGCGCATCGGCGGGCGCGCTCATGCCAAGTTCAAGGCACGCCGCTATGAAGTCGCTGTCCTCTTCTATGGGTGGAGGCGATACCTCGCCATCCACCGTAGGCGACTCAAATTCGGCAACCTGTTCGTCGCCTTTGCGCTTACCAAACAATTCCGCCCCGAAATCCTCGTAAAAAGTCCAACCCGCAGCCTACTGCTCATAGGTGCTAAGGAACTGCCCAATCCGCTGAATTGCGTCTGATAGATCCCGTGACCAGGGAAGAGTGACGATCCGCAGATGGTCCGGCTCCGGCCAGTTGAAGCCGGTGCCCTGGGTGATGAGGATCCGCTCGGTCTCCAGCAGGTCGAGCGCCAATTGCTGATCGTCCTTGATCGGGTAGACATCCGGATCGAGTCGCGGGAAAACGTAAAGTGCGCCCTTCGGCTCGACCACGCTGACACCCGGGATCCTCCGTAGTTCCGATACGGCGGTATCGCGCTGCTCAAGCAATCGGCCGCCGGGCAGAATGAGTTCCTTGATGCTCTGATAGCCCCCCAGCGCGACCTGAATGGCATTCTGTGCTGGCACGTTCGGACAGAGCCGCATCGACGCCAGGAGCGTGATGCCCTCAAGGTAATCGCGGGCTCGTTCGAGCGGACCACTGACGACGAGCCAACCGGCTCGGTAGCCGCACACCCGGTATGCCTTGGAAAGGCCGCCGAAGGTGAGCGTCAGGACGTCGGGGGCAATGCTCGCCAACGGGATGTGCTCGGCATCCTCGTAGAGGATCTTGTCGTAGATTTCGTCGGACATCAGGATCAGGTGATGCTTGCGGGCCAGGTCCGTGATGCCGGCAAGCGTGTCGCGTGAGTAGACCGCGCCCGTCGGGTTGTTCGGGTTGATCACGACGATGACCTTGGTGCGATCGGTGATCTTCGCCTCGATGTCGGCCAGGTCGGGGTTCCAGTCATCGCTCTCGTTGCACCGATAGTGAATCGGCGTCCCGCCGGCGAGCTTGGTAACCGCCGTCCAGAGCGGATAGTCCGGGATCGGGATCAGTACTTCGTCGCCGTCGTCGAGGAGCGCCTGCAGGGCTATCTGGATGAGCTCCGAGACGCCATTCCCGAGCCATACGTCGTCGATGTCGACATGCGGGAAGCCATCCTTGAGTTGGTAGTGGTGCACGACCGCGCGTCGAGCTGACTGGATACCTCGCGAGTCGGAGTAGCCCGCCGCCGCCGACAGTCCGGCGATCATGTCCTGGATGATCTCGTCTGGCGCGTCGAAGCCGAAGGGAAGCGGATTGCCGATGTTGAGCTTCAAAATGTGATGACCCTCGGCCTCAAGAGTCGCGGCTCGGGCGCTGACGGGTCCGCGGATGTCGTACAGGACACCGCGCAGCTTGTCGGACTGGCGCATCGAGTGGATCATGCGTCCCATTCTCCCAGACGTCGCCGCAGCGCTCAGGCGGCTTTTTCTCAGTCCAGTTGGCGGATTAGGTCGAGCGCGTGTTGCAGGTCGTCGGGATATGGACTGTCGAATTCGACGTATTCCCCGCTGCGCGGATGCTCGAAGCCCAGATGGACGGCGTGCAGCCACTGCCGCTCCAAGCCCAGCCGCGAGGCCAGTGTTGGGTCGGCCCCGTACAACGGATCGGCGACGCACGGATGGTGCAGGGCACTCAGGTGGACACGAATCTGGTGCGTCCGGCCAGTTTCCAACCTGACCGTCAGCAACGACGCGTACCGGTGTGCCTCGAGGGTCGCGTAGTGGGTGACGCTAGCCCGCCCGTCAACGCGAACGCTGAACTTGAAGTCGTGCTTGGGATGCCGCGCGATCGGTGCATCGATCGTCCCGCTGTGCGGATCGGGATGGCCCTGCACGAGGGCGTGGTACGTCTTGTCGACTGACCGGTTGCGGAACGCCTGCTTCAGCACCGAGTACGCAGACTCCGATTTGGCCACCGTCATCAGTCCCGACGTCCCGACGTCCAACCGCTGCACGACACCTTGGCGCTCTGGCGCGCCGGACGTCGAGATGCGCACACCGATGCCTGCGAGGTGGCCGACCACCGTGGGTCCGTCCCATCCGACACCGGGATGCGCAGCAACCCCAGCCGGCTTGTCGACGACGATGATGTCGTCGTCTTCGAACACCGTGCGAACACCTTCGACCGGTTGAGCGACGACGACCGCCATCCGCGGTGCCGGGATACTCGCCTCCAGCAAGGCGCCTGCCTCGACTCGCTCCGATTTGGCTGGAATTCGGCCGTCGATCTGCACCAATTGCTCGGACACCAGTTCTGCCGCGCGCGTCCGAGAGATACCGAGCAGCCGGGCCAACGCAGCGTCGACTCGCTCCCCGGCCAAGCCCTCGGGAACGGCGACAATCTTGCGCTCGGTCACGATGATTCCGCGACGGTCTGGCCGTCCACACCGCCATCCATGGTCGCGCCCTTCAAGCCGCGCTGGAGGATAGTCACGGCTGCGAACGTCAAAGCCATGTCCGCGACGTTGAACACCGGCCAGTGCGTGAGGTGAAGGAAGTCGACGACCTGTCCGTGGAACGGGGAGGGCGCGCGCAGAATCCGATCAGTCAGGTTGCCGACAGCACCCCCCAGGAGCAGACCGAGGCCCAGGGCCCACCCGCGGTCACGCAGGCGGCGAGCCATCCGGATGACTGTCACGACGACGATGATTGCGATCATGCTCAGCATCGCCGTCATCTGAGTGCCGGTACTGAAGGCCGCCCCGGAATTACGGGTGAGGGTCAGCCACAAGACGTGCGGAATGACCGTGATCGATCGGGCCGGTTCGAGCACGTGAACGGCAGCGGACTTGGTCGCCTGATCGATCGCCCACACCGTGACGGCAACGACGGCAAAAATCCGAATCGGTGTCAGCGCCGTTCCTCGCGCTGCTTGCACTCCAAGCACAATGTCGCCCGCGGGAATGCCATCAGGCGGCCTTTTCCGATCGCGTTTCCGCACGATTCACACTGGCCGTAGGTGCCTTTGTTGAGACGTTCGAGCGCCTTTTCGGTCTGCAGCAGCAGTTCGCGCTGGTTGGCCGCAAGAGAGAGTTCAGCGTCGCGCTCCAGCGACGTCGAGCCGATGTCGGCCTGGTCGTTGCCGGCACTGTCGACGCCGTCACGCAGCAGGTCTTGAAGGTCGCGTGCCGACAGATCGAGTTCGGCGCGCAGGCGTACGAGGTCGTCTTCGAGTGCAGCCCGGACCGTGCGTTCTTCCGCGGCTGTCCAGGGCTTTTCGTCCGCGCGAACGATCAGCGTGCTTCTCGGCATGCGGGGACAGTAGACCGACCCAGGGTCTTTGGCAACTTTCCCCGCCGTGGTCCTCGCCCACTCTTCGACGGGCTCATTTGCCTCGGTCACGCACGAACGCGGTCGTGGCGCTCATCTCACTCGCCCGTAGACTTCCCCGCGTGACGTACCGCCCGGTCCCGGCCCATGTCGACCTGCCGGAACTCGAGCGTGAGATCATCGCGTGGTGGTCTGAGCAGGGCACATTCGCGGCATCGCTGCAGGCCACGGCCGATGCTCCCAGCTGGACCTTCTATGAGGGTCCGCCCACGGCAAACGGAACTCCGGGCACCCACCACGTCGAAGCCCGGGTCTTCAAGGACGTGTTCCCGAGGTTCCAAACCATGCGCGGTCTTCATGTCGAGCGCAAGGCGGGGTGGGACTGTCACGGCCTGCCGGTCGAGATCGCCGTTGAAAAGGAGCTCGGCTTCAACGGAAAGCCCGACATCGAGGCGTACGGGATTGCCGCGTTCAACGAGCGCTGCCGCGAATCGGTGCTTCGCAACGTCGACCTCTTTGAGGAGATGACGACCCGGATGGGCTACTGGGTCGACATGTCCGACCCCTACCGCACCATGGACCGCGAGTATGTCGAGAGTGTGTGGTGGGCCTTGGCTCGCATCTTCGACAAGGGCCTCCTGACCGAAGACTTCCGGGTTGCCCCGTACTGCCCGCGCTGTGGCACGACGCTGTCCGACCACGAACTCGCACAGGGCTACGAAACGATCACCGATCCGTCCATCTACGTCCGATTCCCGCTGACGTCGGGCCCGTGGGCCGGTACGGCTTCTCTCCTGGTATGGACCACGACGCCATGGACGCTGGTGTCGAACGCACTGGTCGCGGTGCGGGGCGATGTCACGTATGCCCTGGTCAGCAATGGTCAGGAGTCGCTCGTGGTCGCCGACGCTCTGATTGACAAAGCGCTCGGAGACGGCTGGACCGTCCGGGAACGCTTCACGGGGCACGCCATGGTGGGGTGGACGTATCAACGCCCGTTTGACTTTGTTGACTGGCCAGAACGGGCCTCCGGAGCAGAACCGCGGGCCCATTTCGTGGTGGCCGAGGACTACGTGACCACGACGGATGGCACGGGCCTGGTGCACCAGTCGCCGGCTTTCGGTGAAGACGACTTTGCGTCATGCCGCCGCAATGGGGTCGCGATGGTGAACCCGATCGACGAGAGCGGGCACTTCGAACCGACCGCCGGCATTGCCGCCGGCCAGTTCTTCCGCGATGCCAATCCAGGGCTCCTCGACGACCTCGCTGCGCGTGGGCTCCTGTTCCGGCACGACCCCTACGAGCACGCCTACCCGCACTGTTGGCGCTGCCATACGCCGCTGCTCTATTACGCACTGCCGGCTTGGTACATCCGCACCACGGCCATCAAGGACGACCTCCTGGCCGAGAACGAGAGAACCGACTGGTATCCCGCGACCATCAAGCACGGCCGCTACGGCGACTGGCTCAACAACAACATCGACTGGGCACTCTCCAGAAACCGCTATTGGGGAACCCCGCTGCCCATCTGGCGAAACGACGAAGACCCCACGAAGGTGATCTGCGTCGAGTCACTGACCCAACTTTCGGCCCTGACCGGCGAAGATCACACCCAGTCCGATCCGCATCGGCCATTCATCGACGACATCACCTTCACCGTTGATGGCGAACCGGGTACGTACCGACGGGTTCCCGAGGTGATCGATGCCTGGTTTGATTCCGGCGCGATGCCCTTCGCCCAATGGGGTTATCCGCATGTAGAAGGCTCTAAGGACAGACTTGAGCAGGCCTACCCAGCGCAGTACATCTGTGAGGCGATCGACCAGACGCGCGGATGGTTCTACTCGCTCATGGCCGTCGGGACCCTCGTGTTCGAGGAGAGTTCGTACCAGTCCGTCGTGTGCCTCGGCCACATCCTCGCTGAGGACGGCCGGAAGATGAGCAAGCATCTCGACAACATTCTGCTGCCGATTCCGCTGATGGATGAACACGGCGCCGACGCACTGCGCTGGTTCATGGCGTGCTCCGGCTCACCGTGGTCGGCCCGACGGATCGGCCATGCGGCGCTCAGCGAAATCGTCCGCAAGGTCCTCCTGACCTACTGGAACACGGTCGCCTTCCAGTCGCTGTACGCGAACGCGAACGGCTGGACGCCGGGCAGCACGGAAGTACCGCCGGTCGCCGAGCGGACAGCGATGGACCGCTGGATCCTTGGTGAGGCGCATCGCCTCGTCGACCGCGTCACCACGGCGTTGGAGACGTTCGACACCCAGCGCGCCGGGACCGAACTCGCCGCGTACATCGACCTCGTTTCCAACTGGTATGTCCGGCGTTCGCGCCGTCGGTTCTGGTCAGGCGACCCCGCAGCGCTGATGACACTGCACGAGGCACTCCGCATCGTCACGTTGCTCATGGCGCCGATCACACCGTTCATCACCGAACGGGTTTGGCAAGACCTCTTCTCGTCCACCGATCCCTCGGCCGCGCCGTCTGTCCACCTGGCCACCTGGCCGACCGGCGACGCCTCGCTCGTCGATGACGTGCTCGACACTCAGATGAGTCTCGCCCGGCGCATCGTCGAACTCGGGCGCGCAGCCCGCGCCGAGGCCAAGTCAAAGACGCGTCAACCCTTGCGGCGCGCCGTCGTCGCCACTCAGGCCTTCGAGGCGCTGTCACCCGAACTACGAGCCGAGGTGGCCGAGGAGCTAAACGTTCGCGCCCTCGACTCGTTCGCCAACACCGGCGACCTCGTCGACCACTCGGTCAAAGCCAACTTCCGCAACCTTGGCAAGGTGTTCGGAGCCGAGACCCCGAAGGTTGCCCAAGCCATCGGCGCGGCCGATGCCTCTGCCATCGCTTCTGCGCTCGAGGCATCGGGGTCGGCAACCGTCACCGTCGACGGCCGCGAGATCGCGATCGGACCGGATGACGTGATCCTGCTGGAGCGCCCACGCGAGGGCTGGTCGGTGGTCAACGATCAGGGCGAAACCGTTGCCCTCGACCTCGAACTCGACGACGACCTGCGCCGGGCCGGGCTCGCCCGCGAGATCATCCGTGCAGTTCAGGAAGCCCGCAAGTCATCGGGCCTTGAGGTGACCGATCGCATCAAACTGCGCTGGACCGGCTCAGCCGAAGTCCGTGCCTCCATGGCAGCGCACGGAGACGACGTGGCGGCTGAGATCCTGGCCGTCGACATGACCGAAGACCCAACTGTCTCCACCGGCGACACTTTCTCCGGCGATGACGAACTGGGCCTTCAGTTCAGCTTGGCAAAGGCTTAGAGCGTTTCCTCGGTGCGAGCGCGGCGGCCGTCGGAGCTCGGTGCCTGCACCGGCTCAGATGCCGAGTTGTCGTTCGCAGCGAGCTGATCGAGCTGACTCTGGAAGTAGTTCTTGAGTCGTGCCCGATACTCGCGCTCGTAGGCGCGCAGGTGCTCGATCTCGCGCTGGAGTTCGTAGCGCTCGCGTTCGATCGTGGCGACGGCGGCCTGGCGACGCTCGTTGGTCTCGTCGTCAAGTTTCTGGGCGCGAATGCGGGCATCGGTCTCAAGACGGTCTGCCTTTCCGCGAGCCTCATTGGTGATGCGCTCGGCCTTACCGCGGGCCTCGCCGACGATGCGGTCGGCTTCTTCCTTGGCTTGGTCCATGAGCTGGTCGGCGTTGGTCGACGCGATCTCCAGGAGTCGGGCCGCAGCTGCCGATGCGTCGCCGATCGTCGGGGCCGTGGCCTGCGTCGGCGCAGCGACAAGGGGCTCGGCTTCGAGACGGACGGGCTCGGGCTCTGGCTCCGGCTCGGGTTCGACCGCGACCGGCGCCGGGACGACAGCCGGGATGATGCCGGTGGGCTCCCCGGTCGAGGCTGCCGCAACCTTGGAGCGCAACTCCTCATTCTCAACGGTCAGGCGCTCCAGCTCGGCCTCGACTTCGTCGAGGAACTGGTCGACTTCGCCCATGTCATAACCCTCACGGAGCCGGACCGGGGTGAATCGCTTGTTGCGCACATCCTCTGGCGTCAACGGCATGAGTGATCTCCTCGTAGATGCTGAAATTTCGGGGGCCGGTGTTCGACTGTGAAGGTCTACCGTACTCCGTGATTGTTCACATCTGCCACACGAGTGCCCGAGCGGCAGCCGGATAACGGCTCAAATCATCGTCGTGCGCACCAGGATTTGCACGATGTAAATGGCGATCAGCAGCACCATCGGGGACAGATCGAGCATGGCTCCGCCCATGCGAACCGGTGGGATCAAGCCCCGAATGGCACGCAGGGGCGGATCGGTGACGGTGAAGATCGCCTCGCACAGGGCGGCGACCGGACCTCGCGGTCGCCACGACCGAGCCAGCAGTTGAACCCAGTCGATGATGAAGCGGGCCAGCAAGACCAGAACTGCGACCCACGTGACGAAGAGGATGAACTCCCCAACCACGGCCATCATCGATCCTGACGGTCAGTGCTGGTCGTAAAAGCCACCTGCGGCGATGCGCTGCTTGTCTTCGTCGGTGACGTCGATGCCAGCCGGTGACAGCAGAAACACCTTTGCGGTGACCCGATTGATCGAGCCGTGCGCGGAGAAAACAAGCCCAGCCGCGAAGTCGACCAGTCGCTTGGCATCGGCGTCGCTGATCTCGGAGAGGTTCATGATCACCGGAATCCCGTCGCGGAAGTGTTCGCCAACGGTGCGGGCGTCGTTGTAGGCCCGCGGGGTGACCGTTTCGATGCGGCTCAGCGGCGATGCGGGCCTGGGCCGACGGTGATCGTCGATGTGGGCGACGGACCCGCGGGACCCGCGCGCAGGACGCGGTTCAGCCTCGCGAGGCACCGGCACGACGATCGATGGCTCTTCGTCGTAATCGTCGTAGTCGGCTTGCTCGACCAAGCCGAGGTATTCGCCCATCTTCCGCATTGCGCCAGCCATGATTTCTCCGTTTGATCTAGGCCGTTTTGGTGGGGCAGTTGCCAGCCTGCCTGCGCTTGCGACACTACCCGAGCGAAACCCGCTCTCCGAGGATCAATCGACCGACACGCAGGTGTGTCGCGCCCGAATTGATGGCCAGTTCGAAGTCGTCACTCATGCCAGCCGAGATGACCTTCGCCGCGGGGTGATCACGACGCAGCTCGTCACTGATACGGCGCAGCCGGTCGAACACGGGCGAAGGGTCGGCACCGAGAGGAGCCACCGTCATGACACCGTCCAGACGAAGACCATCGGTGGACGCAACCGATTCGGCAATCGCAGGCACCTCGTCGGGCGGCGCGCCCGATCGGCCGTCAGCGTCGCCGAAATCAATCTGGACCAGACAGCCGATCTCGCGATCGGCAGTTCGGGCCCCGCGGTCGAGCGCGTCGACCAACCGCAGTCGGTCGACGCTGTGCACGACGTCGGCGTATCCGGCCACTGCACCCGCCTTGTTCGTCTGCAATGCACCGATGAAATGCAGCCGCGGACGCGGTCCGACAACCTCCGTGAGCTTGCGGCCCGCCTCAGGATGACGGTTTTCACCGATGTCGTGGACGCCCAACTCGACCAAATGGTCGATGTCTGACGCGGGATGCGTCTTGGTCACGACGATGAGGGTGACGTCATCGCGGCTGCGTCCGGCCTCAGCGCATGCGATGTCGATGCGCGCATTGATGGCGGCGAGGTTCGCGCGGATCTGCTCGCGACGGTTCGTGGTCACCGAAGCACCACGAGCGCACCCTGCCGGCGCGATGTGGCGTCGCGTCGGTGGGAGAAGAAGCGATCATCTTCGAGGGTGCAGCCGCCAATCTCGTGAACTTGAACGTCGAGCTCGTTCAGTTGGGCGCTGACGCCGGCAGCGATGTCGGCTCCTGGCGTCCCCCACCGAGTCAAGGAAGCAGCTGATGGCACAGCGTCGCCGATCTCCCTGGCGGTCGCGGCATCGAGTTCGTAACACTGGCCGCAGATGCGCGGGCCGATCCACGCGCTGACCTCGCCCTTGCCCCGTTCCCTCAGCACTGTCGCGGCCTTCGCCACGACGCCGGCAAGGAGGCCTTTGCGGCCGGCGTGGACGACGCCAACAGCATCGCGGTCGGATGTTGCCAACACGACGGGGACACAGTCGGCAACCCGCACCAAGACAGCCAAGTCTGGTGTGTAAGTGAGGAGCGCATCGGCCTCTGGCGTCAGGCCGGGCATTGCCCACGCAACATCGGCTCCGTGGACTTGTCGCATCGTCGCGATGGCTCCGATGCCGAGAGTCGATCGCAACTCGGCGAGCATGTCGGGGTCGGTGAGGTCGCCGTCGGAAGCGTCGGTGAACCAGTACTCGACGGGTCCGACGACGTCATGCGCTCGCACACTCGCAACGCTACCGAGTGCCTTGCCGCGGTAAGCCTCTCAGCGAAGGAAGTCGGGGATGTCGAGATCGTCGCCGTACTCGCCCGACCCAGCACCGGCCGGAACCGTTGCTGGCTCGCGTGCCTCCAGTTCGTCGAGGTACGACTCAGCCGTCGGCACCATCTCATCGCGCAGCAGCGCCGGCTGCGACGCGTCGCGCGCTTTCGGCTCGCCCCCGTCGAACCCTGCCGCAATGACGGTGACCCGCACCTCATCGCCCAGCGCGTCGTCGATGACGGCACCGAAGATGATGTTGGCGTCGGGGTGAACGGCATCAGCAACCAAACCAGCTGCTTCGTTGATCTCGAAGAGACCCAGGTCGGATCCACCCGCGATGGAGAGAAGTACGCCACGTGCGCCCTCGATCGAAGCCTCCAAGAGCGGGCTCGAGACTGCCATCTCAGCGGCAACAGCTGCGCGGTGATCGCCGCGGGAGGAGCCGATGCCCATGAGGGCCGAACCTGCGTCGGACATCACCGACTTGACGTCAGCGAAGTCGAGGTTGATGAGGCCTGGCGTCGTGATGAGGTCGGTGATGCCGGAAACGCCTTGGTGGAGCACCTGGTCGGCCTGCCGGAAGGAGTCGAGCAGGCTGACGTTCGGGTCGCTGATCGACAGCAGGCGATCGTTCGGGATGACGATCAGGGTGTCGACCTCTTCGCGCAGCGCCTGGATGCCGTTGTCGGCCTGGAGTGATCTGTTGCGTCCCTCGAAGCTGAAGGGACGCGTGACTACGCCGATGGTGAGGGCGCCGAGCGACCGAGCGATCCGGGCCACGACGGGCGCCCCGCCCGTGCCCGTGCCGCCGCCTTCGCCGGCGGTGACGAAGACCATGTCGGCGCCCTTCAGCGCCGCTTCGATCTCCTCAGCGTGATCTTCGGCGGCCCGCTTGCCGATTTCGGGGTTCGCGCCGGCACCAAGGCCGCGGGTGGAGTCGCGCCCGACGTCGAGTTTGACGTCGGCGTCGCTCATGAGCAGCGCCTGTGCGTCTGTGTTGATCGCGATGAACTCAACGCCTTTGAGCCCCACCTCGATCATGCGGTTGACCGCGTTAACGCCGCCGCCGCCGATGCCGACCACCTTGATCACGGCTAGGTAGTTTGTTACCGCCATGTCGACCCCTTCTTCCCGATTCTGCTTCCCGATTTGGCTTTCCCGATTTGGCTTTCCCGATGCTGCTTCTGATGTGGCTTCCGAACCCTAAGCCTCTAGTTGACCGTTATAGTTATGTCAACCTGCTGTTGTCATGAAGGTAGGACGGCGCCCCCGGGTGACCGCGGCGACACGCCGCACCACGTGGTCTACTTCTTGGTCGTCGGCAATTCGGGCGCGCTGACGTCATAGCGCGACGCATGGATTCTGAGGAGGGCTCGGAGCACGGTCAACTTCTTCGCGTCGCGCTCCGCACTCCCCCAGACAACCGTTCGCCGCCCCGATAGCTCCAGATGAATGGAGTCCTGGCTCGACGCCGAGACAAACCGCACCTCTCGGAAGACGTCTTGGCCACCAGCGCGCAAGAAGTCGACCACCCGCGCCATCGACTCCATGGCCTGCTGACGGGTGCGCGGCTCCATCGTGAAGATGCGGATTTCTATGAGATTGTCTGGTTCCCGATCCAACGTCCGAAAGTCGACTCCGTATCGGTCGACCTGCCGGATCAATCCATCGGCTCGGACCCACGCGATCGGATGCCGCTCAACGATGCGGACACGCACTGTGTGTGGCCACGCGCGGCTGACGCCGACGGTGTCAACGCGCTCCAGTCTGGCCACTCGAGTCTCGATCGCCTGGGCGTCAAGCCGCGCGAGTGGCACGCCCAACGGAACGTCCGCCTGCGCGCGAATGTCGGACGTCTTCATGGTCGTCGCGCCCTGGACATCCACGTGCTCGACGAGAAGGACCTTGGAGAACCACACGAGCCAAATGCCTGTGCCCACCAACGCAGCCGCGAGGAACGAAAGCACGTAGGGACGCAGACGGCGCCAGCGGGCCGCGCGGCGGCGGCGTTCGAAGCGCTGCTGGCTCACGCCTCACCGTCCAGCAGCGCCAGGATCTGGGGACCGACCGACGTGATGTCTCCGGCACCCAAGGTGAGTACGAGGTCGCCCGGTCTGAGATCCGGCAGGATCTCCTCTGCGACACCGCCCACGGGACCCACCAGCCGGGCCGGTGGCCCGTCAACAGCATCGACGACGAGGGCGGAGGTGACCCGGGGATCCGGCTCTTCGCGAGCGACATAAAGATCTGCCACGAAAACCGCGTCTGCGGCACCCAGGGCACGGCCCATGTCTGCTCCGAGTTCACGGGTTCGGCTCACGAGGTGGGGCTGGTACACCACAACAAGACGTCCATCGCCGGCCAGCGCACGAGCTGCCGCGAGGTCGGCGCGGATCTCGGTTGGGTGGTGCGCATATGAGTCGAACACCCGAATGCCGCCGGCTTCGCCCAGCAACTCCATGCGACGCCGGGCGCCCGTGTACTGGCTGAGCCCCTGCGCCAAATGACCAGCCGAATAGCCGAGTGCCAAGCCAGCGGCCAAGGCGAGCAGGGCGTCTTGGGCATAGTGCGCGCCGGGGACCGCCAAATCGAGATCGACCAGCGGATCGCCGCCATAGGTCGCCGTCAGCCGGGTTCGACCACCCTCGATCCGCAGATCGACACCCCGGAGATCGGCGTCGTCGGCAAATCCAGCAGATGTGATGCGCAGTCCGCGTGACCGTGCGGCGACGGCAAGCTCGCGCGCGCCTGAGTCATCGATGCCGACGACGAGGAACTCCCCCACCGTGTCGGCGAACCGGTCGAAGGCCTCCGCATAGGCCGCGGCGTCTCCCCAGACATCGAGATGGTCGGCGTCGACGTTCGTGACGATCGCACCAGCAGGGCGATACACGAGAAAGGCTCCATCGCTCTCGTCGGCCTCGGCGACGAACACGTCGGTGGCGCCCATCCGCGCGTTCGTGCTCAAGCCGGCAACCTCGGCGCCAATCGCAAACGACGGATCCGTGCCAGCCGCGCGCAGGGCGTACGTCAACATCGCCGTGGTTGTCGTCTTGCCGTGCGTTCCGGCGACCGCGATCGTCCTGCGCCCGATCATGACGGATCGCAACGCCGCCGATCGAGGCCACAGCCGAACGCCCAGCCGAAGTGCTTCGACGAGTTCGGGATTGTCAGGACGCACCGCCGTCGAGACAACCACCGTGTCGGCCTCGCCGACTTGGGGCGCGGCGTGACCGACAAAGCACGTGATCCCCTCGGCGGTCAGCGCCGCGAGAACGTCGGAGTCCTGTGCGTCGCTGCCCGTCACAACAATGCCCAGCTGGTGCATCAGCCGGGCGATTCCGGACAGGCCGGCGCCCCCGATCCCGACGAAGTGAACCCGTCGGAGCTCCTCGGCAGGCAAGATCTGGTCGGGAACCGGAACCGTCACACCGGACTCCCATCGGCGCCCCCATCGTCGACCGCGCTCTCGATGAGGTCGGCCAAGCGAAGATCCGCGTCGCGCCGAACGATGCCCGACGCCGCGACGGACATGGCGTCGAGGCGTTGGGGCGATGTCACCAGCGGGATGAGCGCGCGGTCGACCCAAGCGGACGTGAGCGCGTCATCGTCAATGAGGATGCCTCCACCGGCCTGGACGACTGGATGAGCGTTACGCGCCTGTTCGCCATTGCCGATCGGCAGAGGCACAAAGACGGCCGGAAGACCCACAGCTGCAACCTCGGTGACGGTGTTGGCTCCCGCTCGGCACACGATCAGGTCGGCTGCGGCGTAGGCGAGGTCGATGCGATCGATGAACGACTTGACGATGTACGGCGGATCACCGTCGACACGGTCGACCTCGGCTTCTTCCAGACGGCCGGCCGCGTGCAGGACCTGAATGCCGGCATCGGCAAGATCCCTCGATGCACCAGAGACTGCGAGGTTGATTCGACGCGCTCCCTGCGATCCACCGGTGACGAGAACAGTCGGTCGGTCGCCATCCAAACCGAAGTGAGCCCGGCCCGCGGCCTGCACGGCAGGTCGGTCGAGCGTCGAGATCTCCCGCCGGATCGGCAACCCGACGTAGGTCGCATGCGGCAGGGGTGTGCTGGGGAAGCTGGTGGCGACGTGAGTGGCGAAGCGAGCCCCCAATCGGTTGGCGATGCCTGGCAGGGCGTTGCCCTCGTGGACGACGATGGGCAACTTGCGGCGACGTGCGGCGAGGTAGGCCGGCACTGAGACGTAACCGCCGAACCCCACCACGACATCCGGCTGTACCCGATCGAGAACATCGAGGGCGGCAGAGATGGTTCGCTTGAGCCGCACCGGCAACTTGGCCAGGTCGACGTTCGGGCTGCGGGGCAGCGGAACCGGCGGGACCAACTCCAACGGATAGCCGGCTTCGGGAATCAACCGGTTCTCCAGCCCGCGTGGCGTACCCAGACAAACGATCTCGGCGCCGCGCTCGGCAAGCACGGTCGCGGTGGCGAGCAGCGGCGACGTGTGGCCGGCCGTACCGCCGCCGGCGAGAAGGACGCGCACGCTCAGCGCTTCCTCGCTGCGGCCCGACGGCGACGACGCGCACGGCTCGCCTCCAGGGCCCGGCGAGCGCCGGGCTCGGTGGTGGCGCAGTTGAGCAGGATCCCGCACGCGACCAAGGTGGCGAACAGACTCGAACCGCCGGCCGAGATCAACGGAAGCGGTATGCCGACAACGGGCAGCAGACCGAGCACCATCCCGATGTTGATCATGGCCTGCGACAGGATCCAGATGACGATGCCGGCGGCCGCAAACCGCACGAAGGTGTCGCTGGTGCGCATCGCAACCCGGATACCTGCCACTGCGAACAATGCGAACAGCAACAACACAACCAAACTGCCGAACAGCCCGAGCTCCTCACCGATGATCGCCAGGATGAAGTCGGTGTGCGCTTCGGGGAGTGAGCCCCACTTCTGGCGGCTTCCGCCCAGACCCACACCCCAGAATCCGCCGCGAGCGAATCCCATGAAGCCGTGGATGGCTTGATAGCCCGTCTTGTCGGGGTCGGAGGACGGGTCCCATGCCGACAAGAGCCGCGCAACGCGGTGGGGCGCCGTGGCCACGAAGTAGACGCAGACGACACCCAACCCCGACACGACCACACCCATGTAGCGACCAGGCAGGCCGGCGACCCACAACATCCCGGCGATGATGGCGAACAGGACGAGCGCCGTACCGAGGTCGTTTTGTCCGACGACCAGGCCGGCCACGACGGCCGTCACCGGAACCATCGGAACGATCATGGCGAGGGCCGTCTTGGGCGGGCGGCGCGCATACAGGTTGGCGATCCACAGAACCATTGCAAGCTTGGCGAACTCCGACGGCTGAACCAGGAACCCATGCCCGAGTCGCAGCCAGTTGCGGTTGCCGTTGACCTCCTCGCCCAGCGGCGTGTAGGTCGCGAGAATCATCAGGGCGACGACAGCGAGAACTGGCGTGATCAGATGCCGTAGGACCGACAGCGGTAGGCGCGTTGCAATCCATGCACCGACAAGACCCAGGACGGCGAAGGCGAGTTGCTTCTTGAACACGCCGAACATGTCGTGCGAGGCCGAGTATTCCTGCGACCACACCGAACTGGCGCTGAGCACCATGATCAGCCCAAGACCGAGAAGAAGGCCGCTCGTTCCGAGAATCAATTGGTAGGACGCCAGCGGACGTTCGAGGGTCCGCCGCGTGGCCTCGAGCAGGCGCGGACGAATCGACGTGGATTCGGCGGGATCCTGAGTGGCGAATGCTCCGCTCATGTCCTGCCCTCCTCCTAGTTGCTGAGACGTCGAACCGCCTCAGCAAAGGCCTCTCCACGCGCTGCGTAGTCACGGAACTGGTCCATGGACGCACATCCCGGGGCGAGGAGGACGGTGTCACCGGCCTGCGCCATCGTCGTCGCCGCCGCCACGACGCGGTCCATGAGCCCATCCTCACCGTTGGCGACCTCCACGACCGGCACATCCGGAGCGTGTCGCTCGAGCGCCGCGGAGATCAGGCGGCGATCGGCCCCGATAAGAACCGCTCCACGGAGCCAGTCGCGAGCATCACGGACGAGATCATCGAAGGTGGCACCCTTGGCCAGCCCGCCGGCGATCCAGACGACTTTGCCCGCCGCAGCTCGGCCAGCCACGCTCTCCAATGACGCGCGCGCCGCGTGAGCATTCGTCGCCTTCGAGTCGTCGACATACGTGACGCCGCTGATTTCAGCGACCGGGTGGATGCGATGCGGACCCAACTGGAAAGACCGCAGCCCTTCGCGAACTGCGGGGGCCGAGACTCCATGCGCCCGCGCCAAGGCGGCAGCTGCGAGAGCGTTCGCGATCATGTGGGGAGCGCGATCGGGCAAGTCAGCGACGGCAATGAGCTCGGCCGCTGCCGTCTGACGCTCTTCGACAAACGCGCGGTCAGCCAAGACACCGTCGACGACACCGACCATTCCCACTGACGGGACACCGAGGGTGAACCCGACTGCGCGCGCTCCCTCAAGCACATCAGCCGCACGGACGAGGGCCTCGGTGGCCGGATCCTCGACGTTGTAGACGCACGCCGTCTGGACTCGTTCGTAGATGCGACCCTTGTCGCTGGCGTACGCCTGCACCGAGCCATGCCAGTCGAGATGATCGGTCGCGACATTGAGCACTGCGGAGGCCTCGGCCGACACGGATGACGTCCAGTGCAGCTGGAAGCTGGAGAGTTCGACGGCCAAGACGTCAGCCCCACTTGGGTCCATCACCGCCTCGACGATGGGGCGTCCGACATTTCCCACGGCAGCCGATCGCAGGCCTGCGACTTGCAGAATCGCGTCGAGCATCTGCACGGTCGTGGTCTTGCCGTTGGTGCCGGTGACGCACAGCCACGGCGCCGCGTCCGGCGCACGCAGTTGCCACGCGAGTTCGACTTCACTCCAAATTGGGATGTCACGCGCATCGGCCTCGACGAGGGCGTCGTTCATCGGGCTCCAGCCGGGCGACGTGATCACCAAATCGACGGTTTCGGGAAGCGAGCCGTCCCATGCCGGACCGAGCCGGAGGTTGGCGCCGAGCATTTCCAGGAGGTGCGCGCGCTCGGCCCCCGACTGTCCGCCCGGGGCCGACTCGTCGAGAACGCTGACATCGGCTCCCAGGTGGATAAGGGTGTCGGCCGCAGCGAAGCCGCTCATGCCGAGACCGCAGACCACGACTCGCTTCGAGCTCCAGTCGATCTGCTCGCTCACACCCCCGTGACCCATTCCCAATAGAAGACGCCGAGACCTGTCATGACAAAGAGTCCACACAGGATCCAGAAGCGGACGACGATCGTGATCTCGGCCCAGCCGAGCAGTTCGAAGTGGTGTTGCAGCGGGGCCATTCGGAAGATGCGTTTGCCGTTGGTCGCCTTGAAGTATCCGACCTGCAGGATGACCGACGCGGTGATCATCACGAACAGCCCGCCGATGAGCAGCAGCAGCAGTTCCGTTCTCGTCATGAGGGCGAATCCGGCCATCGCGCCGCCAAGGCTCAACGAACCCGTGTCGCCCATGAAGATCTTCGCCGGTGAAGCGTTCCACCATAGAAATCCGAAACAGGCGCCCGTCAAAGCCGACGCGACGACAGCGAGGTCTAGAGGATCGCGCACCTCGTAACACTTGGGGCCGGGATTGAACGCGCAGTTCTGATTGCTCTGCCAGATGTTGATGAAGACGTAGGCGCCGAAGACCATCGTCGCCGCTCCGGTGGCCAAGCCATCTAGACCGTCAGTGAGGTTCACCCCATTGGAAGCTCCCGCGATCATCAGCAGCACCCAGATGACCAAGATCACAAACGGAAGCGACCAACCGCTTACGTCGCGAGTCAAGGAAATGGCACGCGTGATGACCGTTCGCCCTGATGCGTCGGCCCAGCCGATCGCCATGATGGCGAAAGCGAGCCCGACCACTACCTGGCCGATGAACTTGGCCTTGCTGCGCAGACCGAGACTGCGTTGCTTGGAGACCTTGATGTAGTCGTCCAAGAAGCCGATGAGGCCGAGCCCGCAGAACAGGAACAACAGGAGAAGCGCCGATGCGCTCGGCGCGAATCCGGTGGCGAGTTTGGCGAGCCCGTAGCCAACCAAGACCGAAACGATGATGACGGTACCGCCCATCGTCGGCGTTCCACGCTTGATGTGGTGAGACGTCGGACCGTCATCGCGGATGAGTTGGCCGTATCCCTTGGCCACCAGAACCGAGATGGCCAACCGCGTGCCAAGCAGCGTGCCCAAGAGGGCCACGGCTCCGGCAATCAGGATGGCCAACATCAGCTCATGCTCCTCAAGGCGGCTGAGACGCGCTCGAGCCGAGCGCCTCTCGATGCTTTCACGAGCACAATGTCGTCGGGCATGAGCCACGCGGAGACGATGCGTGCCGCATCGTCCACATCTCGGGCCAGGACTCCCGCCTCCCCGGCCGCCTCGGCAACTGGCTGCGCGCCATCACCGACAGCGACGACGAGGTCGAACCCGAGTTCGGCGGCCAGTCGACCCACCTGTCGGTGCAACTCATCGCTCTCGGATCCCAGCTCAAGCATCTCGCCCAAAACCGCGGAGATCCGGCGACCGTCGGACCGCAGGTGGGCGACGCCCTCCAAGGCTGCCGCCACCGACTCAGGGTTGGCGTTGTAGGTGTCGTCGATGACGAGCACGCCGTCCTCACGGATCGTCCGGCTCATGCGCATTGGCGACCGCGCGCAAGCATGGGCAAGGCGTTCGCCGATCGTGGCCAGGTCCAGGCCGGCCGCGAGACATGCGGCAGCCGCAGCTGCCGCGTTCATGGCCTGATGCATGCCGATCTGCGGCACATGCGTCTGTATCGACTCTCGCCCGTAGGTGATCGTGAACGAAGGCTCACCTGACTCGTCAAGTCGCACATCGCCGAGCGCGACGTCGCCGCCGATTCCGAACGTCAGGATGCGCGCCGAAGTTCGACCCGCCATGGTCCCCGAGCTTGGCGCCGTCCGCGGGTCGTCGGCGTTGAGGACGGCAACCCCGCCTGATGAAAGCGCCTCGATCAACTCGCCCTTCGCTTGTGCCGTCAGCTCCGGCGATCCGAATTCGCCAACGTGCGCGCTGCCCACATTGAGGACGACACCGATGTCTGGGCGTGCAATCGCGCAGAGCGCGGCGATGTGCCCCACACCTCGCGCACCCATCTCGAGCACGAGGTAGCGGGTGGCCTCGTCCGCGCGGAGCACGGTCAGGGGCACCCCGAGCTCGTTGTTGAACGATCCGGCAGCAGCGATCGTCGGGCCGCTGGATTCGAGGCACTGCGCCACCAGATCCTTGACGGTCGTCTTTCCTTGCGAACCCGTGATCGCAATGACGAGCGGCGTGATCTGGGCGAGCACCGCATGCGCGAGGTCGCCCAGCGCGGCGATCACATCGTCAACGACGACGCAAGGGCCCTCGACGGCACGGCTGACGAGTGCACCCGCGGCACCCTGACCGAGGGCCTGCGCCACGAAATCATGACCGTCGACACGCTCGCCAGCGACAGCCACAAACAGCCCGCCGGGCTCGACAACCCGAGAGTCAACCGCGACGGGTGCCGTGATGACCGGGTCTTGTTCGCCATGAACGGCCCCGCCGACGACGTCGGCGATTTGGCTCAGAGACATGGGAATCATGGGGATTCGCCCAACCGTTCCCTGATGGCCACGGACAGCACCTCGCGGTCATCGAAGGGATGCGTCATGCCTGCGACCTCCTGACCGCGCTCATGACCTTTGCCGGCGATGACGACGGTGTCACCTCGATGTGCGATGCCAACGGCGTGAGCGATTGCGCTGCGCCGATCACCAATTTCGATCACGGCGCCGGGACCAGCTGCAGCGCCGCCAATCACGTCCGCACGAATCGCGGCTGGGTCTTCGCTCCGGGGGTTGTCATCGGTCACGATGACGAGGTCGGCAATGCGCGCGGCCGCTTCGCCCATCAACGGCCGCTTGCCCTGATCTCGATCGCCGCCGGCGCCCATGACGACGATCAACCGCCCCGCAGTCACCGGGCGCAGCGCCGACAGCACGGCGGTTATCGCGTCGGGTTTGTGGGCATAGTCAACGACCGCCGTGAACTCCTGCCCCGCGTCGATTCGCTCCATTCGTCCGGGCACTCCGGGACTCCGGGCAAGCCCGCGGGCCAGTTCGTCCGGGTCGAAGCCACCTGTGGCCAAAGCCGCGAGGACGGCGAGAGCGTTCGACACGTTGAAGGTGCCCGGGAGCGGAACCGAAAGTGGAATGGTCGAGCCGTCCTGTGCCACGACGTCGACATCGGTACCGAATCGATGCGGTCGGATGTTCACAGCACGCCAGTCGGCGGCTCGACCGTCGGTGCTGAAGGTAGTCACCGGGACCCGCCCGCCCACGAGATCAACCAGGGCGCGACCATACTCATCGTCGACGTTGACCACCGCGCGGCTCGTCCGCTCTGGGGTGAACAGTGCCGCCTTGGCCAGGAAGTACTCGTCGACGGTTTGGTGGAAGTCGAGGTGGTCACGTCCGAGGTTGAGGAATACGGCACTGTCGAACCGAAACCCGTCAACCCGTCCGAGCACGAGGGCATGGCTCGAAACCTCCATGATGCAGGCCTCGACCTGCTGCTCTCGCATGACGGCGAACAGGCCCTGCAGCTCAGGGGCTTCGGGGGTGGTCAGCGCCGAGTCGACCGGCTCTCGTCCGATTCGCGAGCCGATCGTGCCAACGACCGCGGACCGACGGGTGCCGAGCGCCGCCTCGGCCAGATACGTGGCCGTTGTCTTACCCTGCGTTCCCGTTATTCCCACAGTCTGGAACGAGTCGGCCGGATACCAGTAGAACCAGGCACTCAGTCCGGCCAGAACAGAGCGCGGGTCGTCGACGGTCATCACCGGAACGTCTGCGACGCGCTTCGCACCAGTTGGGTCGGTCAGGACGGCCACCGCACCCTTGCGCACGGCCTCGGCCGCGAAGTCTGCGCCGTGAGCCCGCGATCCGGCAAGGGCGACGAACAAGTCACCCGGTTCCACCCGCTCTGTGTTGAGGCTGATACCCGTCACCTCCGCGGAGATTGCGGGCGCGTCGGCACCGACATACGCCGCAACATCGCCGACCGCATGCCGTGGTCGATGCTCCGGCCTCATGTCCACGGCCACAGCCTAGGGCTCACCAATCAAGGTCGAGTTTCGGCGACTTGGAGCCTGTCGGCAGCACACCGAAGCGCTCAAGGGCCATCGACATGATGTCGTGAAAGACCGGGGCCGCCGTCAAACCACCGCCGGCATTCCGGTATGGCTTGTCAAGCACGATGTAGGTGATGAAGCGCGGCTTGTCGGCAGGTGCGAATCCGATGAACGAGACGGTGTTCTGTCCTCGAACGTACCGACCGGTCACAGGGTTGACCCGCCATGCCGTACCGGTCTTACCGGCGACGCGGTAGCCCGCGATCTGCGCCGCTGGCGCTGTGCCGCCGTCAGACCGAGGCACCTGTTCCATCATCCGCGTCACGATTGAAGCGGCCTCTCGCGACACCGCGCGATGCGTCGGTCCGCGTGGTACGACAACGCGGCGACCATCGGGGAGGCGGTAGCCCTCAACGATTGTCGGCGTCACCTCGACGCCACCGTTGGCAATGGCGCCTACGGCCCGGATGACCTGAATCGCATTGACCGAGATGCCCTGACCGAAGGCGATGGTCGCGCGGTTGGCAGCAGCCCACCCCCTGGGACCGTCAGGGCTACGGAGAATGCCATGGGTCTCGCCCGCCAGTCCGATACCGGTGTACTGACCGAACCCGAATGAGCGCAGATACGACCAGTGCGATCGCTTCGTCATCTGGCGGGCGGCCACGACCGTTCCGAGGTTGGACGATTTCGCGATGACGCCGGCAGCCGTGAGGTGCAGGACGCCGTGCTGCCAATAGTCGCCGATTCGGTATTCGTTGACCTTGACCTGCTTCGGCACCACGATCGGCGTTTCTGGCCGAATCTTTCCCTGATCCGCCAAGGCGGCCATCGTCACGGTCTTGAGAACCGATCCGGGCTCGTACGCCTGCTCAACCGAGCGGTTCATCACGTCGGTCATCGAACGGTCATTGGGGTCGTCGAGGTCGAAGGATGGGGCCTGCGACATCTGAATGATCTGTCCGGTGCGGATATCCATCGTGATCGCCAGGCCCCAGTCGGAACTGGACTTGCGTACGCCCGCCGCGATGCGCTGATCTGCGTACCACTGCAGGTCGCCGTCGATCGTGGAAATGACATCGGTACCCGGCACCATCTTCTTGACGGTCGTGTCCGCCATCGGGATGCGAACGCCGAGCGGCGAGACCTCGAACGTCGTCTTCCCCGCCGTGCCCGTCAGACGCTTGTCGAAGGCCAATTCCATACCTGACTGGCCGCGGTTCGCGGCGTCAACGAATCCAATGAGGTTCGCCGCAAGCCGTCCGCCGGGGTAATTACGGAGCCCAACCTTCATCGGGATGACGCCGACACATTCCTTGCACTTGTCGAGCGCGTCCATGACGTTCCTCGCCTGCCACGCCGGCAGGTTCTTCACGACGTAAGCGAATCTGGCTGGCCTGTACTGCTTGGCTTGGCGGTCGTAGTACTGCTTGCGGAGGCGGTCGATCGTGGCGAAGTAGTCGATCTTGTCGCCGAGCTGGTCGCGCAGGATCTTCGCAATCTGGGGTGCGTTCGGCCCGGTCAGCTTCGGATCGGCGGTGATGTCACGCCCATCGATGCTCGTGGCGAGCGGCTGGTTGTTCCGGTCGAGGATCTTGCCGCGGGGAGCCAGAATCGGCACCCGGGCTGTTCCGGTGCGCACTGACTCCGCTGCATACGCGCCCATGTCGAGGGCCTGGATCTGGAACAGTCGCCCGGCGAAGACGACGAAAACGGCGATGAAGACGTACAGGCAGAAGCGCAGTCGGCGGCGCGACAACCGCTGCTGGGTCACCTGATCACCTGCTCGAGGTTGGTTCGCGCCTCGGCCGGCTTGGGAGACCCGATCACCTGCCCGTCGGACAGGCGCAGGTACACCGGGGTTTGACTCGGCACCATGCCGTACCACAGCGCCTTGGGACCCAAGGTCCGTGGACTCTTCAACTCACTCACGTCCCGCTGTAGCGACTCCTGTGTGGTCTGCAGGTCACGGGCCTGCGACGAGAGTCGAGCCAACTGGAAGGTCTGGGCCTGCATGGCCGTGCTTATCAAAATGAGGCCGATCAGCCCCAGCCCGATCAGGGTCAGTAAGACGACGACGAACGGAGTGCGCCGCGCTCGATTGGCGACCGGTGCGACAAGACGCAGCGCCCGCCGCGGCTGGGCCTTGGGCGTCCCGCGCAGGCGGGCCCCGGCCCGATGCGGGATGGCTCGGTGTGCGGTCGTGCCGCGCGGCTGGGCGTTCATGCCGCGATCCGTTCCACAGCCCGGAGACGGACGGACTTGGCGCGCGGATTCGCGACCTGCTCGGCGTCGGATGCCTGCTCGGCGCCGCGGGTCACGAGCCGAAACTTGGGAGTGAGTTCAGGCGGCACCACAGGCAGGTCGCGCGGCACCGATGAGGAAGTTGCCCGTGTGAAGCCACGCTTCGTGATTCGGTCCTCGAGCGAGTGGTACGCAAGCACGACGATCCGTCCGCCGGGCTGGACGACGTCCAGGGCGGCAGGGAGGGCGCGACGCCATGCTCCGAGTTCATCGTTTACCTCGATGCGCAGCGCCTGGAAGGTGCGCTTCGCCGGGTTGCCCCCGGTACGGCGTGCCGGAGCAGGGATCGCGTCACGAATAAGGTCAACCAGGCGTGCACTTGTTGTGAACGGCGTGCGGGCCCGCTCGGCGACGACGGCATCGGCGATCCGCTTCGCGAAGCGCTCCTCGCCGAACTCGCGGAGCACGCGTGCCAAGTCGCCGGCGCTGTAGGTGTTGAGGATCTCGGCAGCGCTGACACCCGTCGACCGGTCCATCCGCATGTCGAGCGGAGCGTCCTGGGCATAGGCAAATCCCCGGCTCGCGACGTCGAGTTGCATGGACGAGACGCCCAGGTCGAACAGAATCGCCGCGACCGAGGCGAATCCAGCGTCGCGCACGACCTCGCCGATGTGGTCGTAGACAGCATTGATCAGGACAACCCGATCTCCGAACCGCTCCAATCTCGTTCGGGCGCTGCCGATGGCGTCCGGGTCCCGATCGATCCCGATCAGATGGAGGTCATCGAAACGCTCCAGCATTGCCTCGCTGTGGCCACCGAGTCCGAGCGTTGCGTCGACGAACACCGGGGCCGTGCGGGCGAACGCCGGCGTGAGAATCTCGACAACACGATCAAGCATCACGGGAACGTGGCGGACGTCCCCGGCCATCACGACAACCCCGCCACATGCGAGCACACGGCGAGGAGGGCTGCGACGGCCGTCGATGCTCCGATGGAGAACGCGGCCAACCGAGCCGCATCCGCCACATCGTGACGTACACGTCGCTTGCTCACCATCGCTACTCCTTGAGGGGCCACACCCGCCGTGAGGCCGGATCCCCGTCCGTTCGGTTCTGACACCGGGGAAGAGATGTCAGATTCCGACGGACGGGTATCGAGCTGCACGGTGGGGCTCATGGGAATCAGCGGTCGCGGTGCAATCAATAGATGCCGGGCATCACCTCGTCCGAGAGATCGGCGAATGGCTCCTCCTGGCTGTCGACGAACTCGTTCCAACGCGCGGAGTCCCAGATCTCGAATCGATCCATGACGCCGATGACGGTCACGTCGCGCTCCAATGACGCCCATTCGCGCAACTTCGGTGGGATCAAGATCCGGCCCTGCTTGTCCGGAATCTCCTCGGAGCTGCCGGCGGTGACCATCCGGACGAAGTTGCGGCTCTCCCGATTCGTGAACGGCAGTTCGCGCATCCGTGCCGCGATCTCTTCGTAAGCCTCGGTCGTCCATCCGAAGATGCAGTGCTCCTGACCACGCATCAGCACCACGCCGTTCACCAGCCGCGGCCGGAACTTTGCGGGCAGGAAGAGGCGACCCTTGTCGTCCAGCTTGGGCGTATGGGTGCCGAAGAAGTTCTTGGCGTCCAGACTCACGCCGCACCACCTCCTGGCCCGACCCCATGCGCTCCCACCTGACGCACTCCATTTCGCCCCACCGTACTCCACTTTCCACCACTTCGGCGTGTTTCCGGCCACGTTTTTGGGCAGAACCAGAGAGGCCGCCCTTCGGGGCGGCCTCTGCGGGTGGTTCTAGGGATTCAGCGCTCGTCGCCGTCTTGGCGACGCTGCCAGCGCTCCTCCATCCGATCGACGAAGGAACCGCTTGTCTTGGGCGAGCCAGACGGGCGAGCTGATTCGATGCGTCGGGAGTTGACCGTCACGAAGACGTAGGTCGCCGCCAGCATCACGACGAATCCGACGACGCCGAGCCACGTGCGGGCCATGACGACGCCAGAGAACAGCAGCCCCAACCCCGCGACAAATCCAAGGACGGCGAGTGCGGCAAGCCGCTTGCTCTTGGCCAGCAACTTCGACCCGCGCAATGTTGACGCGAAGTCAGGATCCTCGGCAGCCAATGACTGCTCCAGCTGATGCAGGAGCCGGGCTTCCTCATCGGAGAGCGGCACAGTGCCTCCTGATTGCGGGGGCCTCCTGGATTGCGGAGCCTCCTGATTGCGGGCCTGAAATCCAGTCTAGGTGGGTCCCGGCTGACAGACCAGCCGCCCGGCCGCCGTAGGGTGCGCGCATGGCGCGCGTGGTCGTGGTCGGCGGCGGGTTCGGCGGGCTCTCGGCCGCAGCCCGTCTGGCCAAGCTGCAACACGACGTGACTCTCCTTGGGTCGTCGGCAGCGTTGGGCGGCCGCTTGCGCGGGCACACGGTTGGCGACACCACGTGGCAGCTTTGCCTCGACACGGTCACTCTGCCCGGAGTTCTGCGCGACCTTTTCCGCAAATCAGGCCGCCCGCTGGAACAGGTCCTCACTGTCGTTCCGACCGACGGTCGTCGCCATGTGTTTGCCGACAAGTCGGTCCTCGACCTGCCTTTCGGCAACCGAGCCGATCAGCATGACGCCATAGTCGCCGCCGCCGGGTCAGATCGTTGGACTCCGTGGCTCGACTCCATGGCCGACGTCTGGGACGTCGTGCGTCGCTCTCTGATCGAGACGCTTGATCCGCCGCCTCGTTCAGTGCGCCGGGAGCTGCCTTTGCGCCGCCTCTCTCGTCGGGCGTACAAGGAACTGAGGGATGAACGCCTCGAATCGATGGTTCTGGCTCCCTTGGTGCTCGCCGGCGACCATCCGGAGTTCGTTCCTGCCTTCGCCGCCGTCGATCATTACGTCGAGCGCACGTTCGGCCGGTGGCGCATCGAAGGCGGCTTGCCCGCTTTGGCCGCGGCACTGGCCAACCGGGTGGAGGAGCGTGGCATCGACATCAAGACCGAGACACACGCACACGAACTTGAGGTTGAGAGCGGTCGCGTTGCCGGAGTCGTGACTGATTCGGGGTCGGTTCCGGCGGACGTCGTGATCTGGTGCGGCTCCAGAACGCCCCGTCCCCTGCCAGAAACACCCGGACTGCCGGTCATCCCGGCATCGCGCACGCTCATCCGCTTGGCGCCATCAGCACCCGACCTACCCCGCGATCTCCTTGCGCACGGCAAGCCGCCACTCCATCTCTGGAGCGACGGCTCCGATGCCTGGACAATTGCCCACCAGAACGCCGAGGATCCGCTGATCGCGTTGGTCCGCGTCGGAATCGATCTCCGGCCGCATGTCATTGAACGGCACGACCTCAGTCCGGTCGAACTCGTCTCGCTCGGAGCATGGGGATGGCAATGGCAGGGCTGGCACACAACTCAAACCAGGCCCACTCGCGCCTTGGCGGGAACGCTCTACTTCGCCGGGGCCAACGCGCACCCAGGGGCCACGATCGAGATGGTTGGTTCAGCCACCGCGACGATTGCCGACACAATCGGCAAGGCTTAGACCAAGCCCTCGTCGCGGAGCGACTCAAAGATCTCTCGGGTCGCCTTGGATCGGTTGAGCGTGATGAAATGCAGGCCTGGCGCGCCCCCCGCCAAGAGATCACGGCACAGCTGCGTGGCCAACTCGATCCCCTTCGCGCGGACCGCTTCGCGGTCGTCCGCGATCGGCTCCACCTGATCGAGAACCTCCCGCGGCAGCTCGGCACCCGAGAGTTCGGCCATGCGGGCCACTTGCGCGAAGTTCAAGATCGGCATGATCCCCGGGATGATCGGGATCTCGCAGCCACGTGAGCGAACACGCGCCACCAGACCGAAGTAATCGGAAGCGCGGAAGAACAACTGCGTGATCGCATATTCGGCGCCGGCACTCGCCTTGTCGACCAGTACGTCGGCGTCGTGATCGAGCGTCGGTGCGTCCGGATGACCTTCGGGGAATGCCGCGATGCCTACACAGAATCCGCCCATGTCGCCGGCCAACCGCACCAATTCAATAGCGTGGTTCATCCCGTTCGCATACGGCTCCCATGGAGCACGCGGACCGCCCTTCGGGTCGCCGCGGAGGGCCAGAACGTGGTCGATGCCTGCCGCTGCGTACTGCTTCAGCACCGTCTCGATCTCGGACGTGCTCTGCCCTACGAGCGTCAGGTGTCCGACAGCGCGCAGGGAGGTCTCTTCGGCGATGCGCGAGGTCACCCGTACCGTCCGGTCTTGGCTGGTTCCGCCCGCCCCGTAGGTCACCGATACGAATGTGGGCTCCAACGGTTCGAGATCGGCGATGCTCCGCCACAGGACTTCTTCGCCCTCGTCGTCCTTCGGAGGGAAGAACTCGAACGAAACCGAACGCCTGCCAGCACGCAGGTGTTCGGCGAGCGTCTCCACCGGATGAGCCATGTTCATAACGGTATCGTCCGGTGAATGAACGCGGCCGACCACGAGGCCTATCGCCCACGCATCGACGCAGCGCTCACCGTCTTCACCAGCGACAAACGGGCTGAATTGGCGACGGTCAGTCCCAACCTGGCCGGCTTCGTCGATGCCGCGGTCGAATTCGTCTCCGGCGGCAAGCGTCTGCGACCCTTGTTCTGTCGTGCCGGATGGCTGATCTCCGGCGGTGACCCAGACGACGAACGGTTCGACCATGCGGCCGCGTCGCTGGAGTGGCTTCACGGCAGCGCCCTCGCCCATGACGACCTGATGGACGGATCGGACACCCGACGGGGACGACCCAGCCTCCACCGCGCGTTCGAGGATTTGCACCGCAGTGAGGGCATGCGCGGCAGCGCCGAAGGCCATGGCGCCGCGGTGGCAATTCTGTTGGGCGACCTGATGCTCTCGTGGGTCGATGAGCAGTTCCGCAGGAGCCAATTGCCACGCGTCCTCGAAGCTCTCCCCTGGCTCGACCGATGCAAGACCGAAGTGGCAGCCGGCCAGTACCTCGACGTACTCGCCCAAGCGCACGACAACGTCGGGGTCAGCGAAGCCATGTTGGTCGTTCGGTTCAAATCGGCGAAATACACCGTCGAACGCCCGCTGCATCTGGGTGCCGCCCTTGCTGGCGCGCCAGCGTCCCTGCTCGAGGCACTCAGCAACGTTGCCATTCCGCTCGGCGAGGCATTTCAGTTGCGCGACGACGTTCTCGGACTCTTCGGCGACCCGGGCGTCACCGGCAAGCCTGCTGGAGACGATCTACGCGAAGGAAAGCGAACCGTGTTGATCGCGCGGGCGGCAGAGTTGGGCAGCGATGCCGACCGATCGCGTATCGACGAGCTCCTGGGCTCGGCCGACGGGATCGAAGAGCTCACCGATCTCATCGAGCGAACTGGCGCCTTGGCGGCCGTCGAGTCCGACATCGAAAGACTCGAACGCGCCGCCCAGGACGCGATGAGCACGTTGCCGCCCGGTGCCGACGACGCAATCGGTCCGTTGCTGGCGAAGTCCACACGGCGGTCCCACTGATCTGGCCCCGCTAAGACAATCGAACACGGCGGAAAGATTCCCCGTGATCGGACGTGTAGTACACCTCGCTGCCGCGACCCACCACCAGGAGCCGTGCACCCCGGTCAGCCACATCACGCGTCGGAACCGTGTACGCACGCCAATAGCCGAGTTCGCGGGCGGGCAATCGGTGCTCACGGTTCGTGAAGGTTGCACCGTCCTGGCGAACAGGAAATGGACCGCCGCGGTCAATGAGCCGGAGGGTTTCCTGCGCCTGCGGAGGCAGGTCCGCAACCGACACCGTCGCGGTGCCTGCCTTGGTCGTCGGCCCGGTCACAGGACTTGTCTCGACGTACCACCACAGGCCCACAAGTGAGAGCGCCGCCAGCACGACCCACCACCGACCAGACATCGTCAGACGGCTCACGGAGGTCATCGTGCCACGCTGACGTGGCGCGTCTGGAAGACGAGCAACCGTTATCTACAATCAGACCGCAGTAGCACCCCCCAGAAAGCACCATGTCGGTCGAGGAGGAAGCCTTGGCACGTCAGAAGGACGATGTCCTCATCGGACGTATCCTCGACGGCCGGTATCTCATCGGCGAGCGGATCGCGCGCGGTGGAATGGCCAGCGTCTTCCTGGCCACCGATCGGCGGCTCGACCGGACCGTGGCCGTCAAGATCATGCACGACGGACTCGGCGACGAAACTGAATTCCTCGAGCGGTTCAACCGCGAGGCCAAGGCGGCCGCCAAGCTCAATCACCGCGGCGTCGTGTCCGTCTTCGACCAGGGGACAGACCGAGATGTCACCTATCTGGTCATGGAATACGTTCCCGGCAAGACACTCCGCGACATCATGCGCGCCGAGGCACCCATGACGCCCGAACGAAGCCTCGGCGTCCTGGCCGACGTGCTCGTGGCGCTTTCGGCCGCACACGCTGCCGGCATCGTGCATCGGGACATCAAGCCGGAGAACGTGCTGATCACGCCCGACGGTGACGTCAAGGTCGCCGACTTCGGGCTGGCGCGAGCAGTCTCCACGGCCACCACGGCAACCGGCGGCGCGCTGATCGGCACGATCTCCTACATCGCTCCTGAAATCGTCCTCAATGAGGGCGCGGATGCGCGCTCCGACGTCTATGCGTGCGGCGCGATGCTCTTTGAGATGCTGACCGGCTCCAAGCCGCACGGTGGTGACACGCCCATCCAGATTGCCTACAAGCACGTCCACGAGGACGTCAGCATGCCGTCCGAGGCCAAGCCGGGGCTGCCACCGTATGTCGACGCGCTTGTTGCGCGCGCAACCGTCCGCGACCGGAGCCAACGGCCGGCCGACGCGCGAGCACTTCTCCAAATGGTCCGTCGGGTTCAACGGGCTCTCGAGCAGGGCCTCGACGATGAGGCCCGGCTCACCGCAGACCTCATGCCCAAACCGGTCGATCCCGACGAGGAACTCACCGAGCAGGTGACCCTTCCGGCCGAGCCGGCTGCTGACACCGAGGCAGAAGCCATGTTCCCGCTTGCCGCACCGGCACTCGGCGAGCAGACAGTCCAGTGGACCACCGGTACTCCTCCACCGCCCCGGGGGCTCGTCCCGGCTATGACCCCGAAGGACTACCGCGAAGATCGTGACGGACTCGAAGCGAGCCAGCGCGGACGCATGCTGCTGATCGGCGCGATCAGCGTCGCCGTCTTCTTGGGTTTCCTCGGCTGGTACTTGGGAGTGGGCAGGTACGACGACGCACCCCGCGTGGTCGGGATGTCGGAGTCCTCGGCAGCCGAACAGGCCGAGTCAGGAGGATTTGTTCTCAAGGTCAGCGACCGCGCCTACTCGGAGTCTGCGCCCCTCGGCACCGTCATCAGCGCCGACCCGGAGGCCGGCGACAACATCCTTCCGGGAGCGACCATCCACGTCATCATCTCCAAGGGCAAGGAGCGATACGCAGTTCCCAAGTTGCGTGGCCTGCAACCCTCCGATGCCGTGCGTGAACTCCGTCAAGCACACCTCGAAGTTGGGGACGTGACCGAGGAGTACAGCGAGACCGTCGCGAAGGGACTGGTCAGGGGCGTGAAGAACGTCAACTCCGGCGACCTGCTCAGGCGCGACACCCGCGTCGACTTCGTGGTCAGCAAGGGTCGCGAACCGATCTTCGTCCGCAGCTACCGGGGCCGCCAGCGGACCGACGCGGTCGGCGGTCTGCGAGCGGCCGGCTTCAACGTCGCCGTTCGGCTGGCCTTCTCCGACACCGTCAGCGAGGGCCGGGTGATCAGCCAGTACCCAAGCGGCGGAACCCGCTACCGCGGCGACACGATCACGATCACCGTCTCGAAGGGCCCAGACATCGTGACGGTGCCCGACGTCGTGGGCAAGAGCATGGACAGCGCCACCAGCAAACTCGAGGGCGCCGGGCTCAAGGTCAAGAGAACCGGAAATCGCAACGGCAACGCCACGGTGGGTGGCCAGAAGCCGTCCAGTGGAACCGACGTCAAGCGTGGTTCCACCGTCACGATCGGTGGAGAGCAGGAGCCGAATCCCGGGCCCGCAGCGCCCTAGCCGAGCATCTCCGCGACGAGAAACGCCAGCTCCAACGACTGCTCACGGTTGAGGCGTGGATCGCACAGCGTTTCGTACCGATGCGACAGATTCTCCGCCGACAAGCGCGCGCCCCCGCCCAAGCACTCGGTGACATCGTCGCCGGTCAATTCGACGTGAAGCCCGCCCGGCCATGTTCCGAGCGCTCGGTGAACTTCGAAGAAGCCCCGGACCTCGTCGATGACGTCATCGAACTCACGGGTCTTGTAACCGTTGGAAGCTTCAAACGTGTTGCCGTGCATGGGGTCGCACACCCAAGCGACCTCGACGCCGGCCGCGGTCACCTTCTCGACCAACGGCCCTAGAAGGTCGCGTACCTTGTCCGCACCCATGCGGGTGATGAACGTGATGCGACCCGGAACGCGATCAGGGTTGAGGCGCTCGTAGAGGGCAATCGCATCGTCAGGCGTCGACGTCGGCCCCAGCTTGACCCCGATGGGATTCGCAATGTGCCGGAGCAGTTCAACGTGCGCCCCGTCGAGTTGCCGAGTTCGGTCGCCGATCCAGACGAAGTGGCCGCTGACGTCGTACGGCAGATTCGTGCGCGAGTCGATGCGAGTCAGTGCGTGCTCGTATTCGAGGATGAGCGCTTCGTGTGACGAGTAGAAGTCGACGGTGTGGAACTCGTCGGGGTCGACTCCGATCGCGTCCATGAAGGCCAGGGCGCGATCGATCTCCCGCCCGATGCGTTCGTAGCGCTCCCCCACCGGGCTACGCCGCACGAAGTCGGTGTTCCATGCATGCATCTGGCGCAAGTCTGCGTAACCGCCCGTCGTGAAAGCCCGCGCGAGGTTCAGGGTCGCCGACGATGCGTGATAAACCTCCACGAGCCGCTGCGGGTCATGAACGCGTGCCTCCGGGGTGAAGTCGAATTCGTTGACCGCGTCGCCCCGGTAGGCAGGCAGAGTCACGCCATCGCGCGTCTCGGTGTCGCTGGACCGCGGTTTGGCGTACTGCCCGGCCAGACGCCCCACCTTGACCACCGGAACACTCGCGGCGTATGTCAGGACGACGGCCATCGACAGCAGCACGCGCAGCTTGTTGCGGACGTTCTCTGCCGTCACTCCTTCGAAGGTCTCGGCGCAGTCGCCGCCCTGCAGGAGGAAGGCCTCGCCTCGCGCAACTGCAGCCATCCGGTCGCGCAGATCATCGCACTCCCCCGCAAAGACCAACGGCGGCATACGTCGAAGCCGGTCCACGGCTCGATCGCGCGCCGCCAGGTCGGCGTACGTGGGCTGCTGCGCTGCACCGAGTTCGCGCAGGTCCTCGAGGGTCGGGATGGTCACCCACAAAGGATACCGGCGGAGTCTCGATACCTTCCGATCGCGCTACTGGACCACCGGGCTCAGCCGAACAGGATCTCCACCTCTTCGTAGAGATCCGGCCGGACGACTTTGAGCTCGCTTGTCCCCTCAGCAAGGGGCACGCGAATGATTTCCGTACCGCGCAGAGCGACCATCTTGCCGAAATCGTGGTCAGTCACGGCTTGGATCGCGTGCAGGCCGAACCGCGTGGCAAGCCAGCGATCGAAGGCTGTCGGCGAGCCCCCGCGTTGGATGTGACCCAAGACCACGGCGCGAGCCTCCTTGCCCGTCCGCGCCTCGATCTCCTTCGCCAGCCGATCGGCGATGCCGCCCAACCTCACATGTCCGAACGCATCGACCTCGCCGCTGACGAGTTCCATCGTCCCTTCGACTGGAACGGCACCTTCGGCAACGACGATGATCGGCGAATAGCTCGTCGCGAACCGGCTCTCGACCTGGGCACAAACCTTGTCGATGTCGAACGGGCGCTCGGGGATCAGGATGATGTTCGCGCCTCCGGCAAGGCCCGAATGCAGTGCTATCCACCCCGCGTGCCTGCCCATCACCTCGACGATGATCACGCGGTGATGCGACTCGGCAGTTGTGTGCAGCCGATCGATCGCCTCCATCGCAACGTTGACGGCGGTGTCGAAACCGAAGGTGAAGTCGGTGCCCGACAAGTCGTTGTCGATTGTCTTCGGGACGCCCACGACGTTCACGCCCAAATCGGACAGCTTTGTGGCGACACCGAGCGTGTCTTCGCCGCCGATGGCGATGAGGGCGTCGCAGCCGTGAGAAGCGAGGTTGTCCTTGATGCGCTCGACACCACCCTCGATGGCGAAGGGGTTGGTCCGCGACGAGCCGAGGATCGTCCCGCCACGCGGCAGGATGCGACGGACCTGGTCGATGCCGAGCTCCATCGTGTCGTTCTCCAGGGGTCCCCGCCACCCGTCGCGGAAGCCAATGAAGTTGTGGCCGTGAGCCTTGACGCCCTTGCGAACCACGCCGCGGATAACCGCGTTCAACCCCGGGCAGTCGCCCCCACCAGTGAGCACTCCAACACGCATGGCACTACCGAATCACGACCGGGGGGATCAGGTCGAGCAGCGTCACAGGCGCACTACTCGGCGATTTCCTCCCAAACCTCATCGGATTCGGCCTGGGCCTGACGCTTTGCCAAGGCACGCTCGGCCTCCTTCGAACGCTTCTTTGCGTCCTGGGCGTAGAGGTCGATGTATTCCTGTCCGGACAGCCGCATGATCTCGTACATGATTTCGTCGGTGATCGCCCGCAGGACATAACGGTCGTCCTGCATGCCCTCATACCTCTTGAAGTCGAGTGGCTCACCGAACCGGACGCCCGGGCGAGCGAACTTTCCGAACACCTTGCCTGGCGGCGCGACGATGTCGGTGTTGATGACGGCCACCGGAACCACCGGCGCACCTGATTCGAGCGCGATCCGCGCAACACCCGTGCGGCCGCGATACAGCTTGCCGTCGTGCGACCGCGTGCCCTCGGGGTAGATGCCGCACACCTCTCCCTCCGAAAGCAATCGCATCTGCGTCTTGATGGCGCCGGCAGCAGCCGAGCCGCTCGAGCGGTCGATCGGCACCTGTCCGGAGCCGGCGAAGAATTTCTTCTGAAGCCAGCCCTTGATACCTGGGGTTTCGAAGTATTCGGCCTTGGCCACGAACGTCACGCGGCGCGGGATGACGACTGGCATGAACAACCAGTCGCTGTAGGAGAGGTGGTTGCTCGCCAGGATCGCGGCGCCCTCACGCGGGACGTTCTCGGTTCCCTCAGCCCACGGCCGGAAGATGAGTTTCAGCACCGGACCGATGGCCAGAAACTTGAGAAACCAATAGAACAAGGCCGCCTCCTTCAGCGGCGACTCTACTCGGAGCCGGCACGTGCAGGACTAATGCATTCCAGGCATGCCATGGGCGATGATTGTTGCATGTCCACTCCCGTGCCGGTCGAGCCTCTGGCCCAGCCGCTCAGCCGCGACGAGGGTCCGATCGGAGTTCTGCTGAGCCATGGATTCACCGGCTCACCTGTGTCGATGAAGCCTTGGGCCAATCACCTCGCCGACCTCGGTTTCACGGTTCGCGTGCCCCGGCTGCCGGGGCACGGCACAAGCTGGCAAGACCTCAATCGCGTCGGATGGGACGACTGGTACGCCGAGGTTGACGCTGCACTCACCCAACTGCGCGCGCAGTGCGATCGGGTGGCCATCTGCGGGCTTTCGATGGGCGGGGCGCTGGGTCTCCGCCTGGCCGAACTGCGACCCTCTGACGTCGACGCCCTCGTCATCGTCAATCCCGCCATCGCGATGCGGAACTGGCAATTGCGCTTCGTGCCCCTCGTCATGCGCATCCTCCCGGCCATGCCCGGCATCGGCAACGACATCAAACGACCCGACGTCGATGAATCCGGATACGACCGCACACCACTGCGAGCGCTCAACACGCAACTGAAGGCATGGCCGATGATCAGAGCTGACCTGGCTCTCGTCACATGTCCTCTGTTGATGTTCCGCTCGACCGACGATCACGTGGTCGACGCAACCAGCTTGGGCTTCATCCGCGCGGGCGTCTCATCGTCGGTCGCCGAATACATCACGCTCCACGACAGCTACCACGTGGCGACACTCGATTTCGATGCCCAACTGATCTTCGATCGGTCGGCTGCCTTCATCACTCAACATGTCGGAAGCCCGCGATGAGCGACCCGGATCCGTTCGACGAAATCGTCCGCCACCTCGATCTCGACATTCCGTTCCCGGATCACGTCGAGATCCCCCGGCCCGCAGCGAGCGAGCAGCCCCCAACTCCGGCACAGCCTCCGGCACCTTCTGACGACCAGTTCTATCGCCGCATCCCCCGCCGCGACCCGACACCCAAGAATCCGCGCATCCTGTTCGCCTGGCTGGGAGTCATCGGCGGACCAGCCGCAATCATGATGTTCGGGGTCCTCCATTTGATCATGCCGCGGCCGGTGCTCCTGGGCGTGGGCCTCGTGTTCGTCGCCTCGTCCATCTACCTGATAGCGCAGTTGCCCGAACGCGGCCCGGCCGAACCGAACTGGCCGGACGACGGTGCTCAACTCTGAGAGCTCAACTTAGAGGGGCTCAACTCTGAGGGGCTCAACTCTGACGAGCACGTTCGGCCGCGCCGACCAAGGCGGCGTCCGGACCGAGACTGGCCGGGACGATCGCAGGACAATGCCGATGCGATCCGCCGGTGATGGACGCCTCGAATACCGCGCGAGCCGGGTTGAGCAGCAGGTCGCCGGCCGCAGAAACTCCGCCTCCGACTACGACGATCTCTGGGTCGAGCACTGCCACCAGGCTGGCGATGCCGTGACCCAACCATCCGCCCACTTCCTCGAATAGATCGATTGCCGCCTGGTCACCGCGGTGTGCTGCCTCCATCACTGGCGCGCCAGCGTCGACATCGAAGCCAGACTCGCGGGCACGGCGGGTCAGGGCTCGTCCACTGGCGTATTGCTCCCAGCACCCGCGGCTGCCACACATGCAGGGCAGTCCATCGCGAACGGCGATCTGGTGCCCGATTTCGCCGGCCTGTCCGTTGAACCCTCGGTAGAGATCGCCGCACGTGATCAGCGCCCCGCCGATTCCCGTGCCGACGGCGACGAAGAGCGCGTTCTGGACGCCACGGGCAGCCCCGAAGCGCGATTCCGCCCACCCGCCGGCATCAGCGTCGTTCTCGACGACGACAGCAAGTCCGAGACGCTCGGACAGTTTTGCGCCGACCGGCTCATCCCTCCACGGCAGGTGCGGAGCGAACCGGACCGTGCCGTCTCGACCCACCCATCCCGCAGCACCGACACCGACGGCGATGACGTCGGTCTGGCCGATGAGCCCGGCCGACATGTCGACGATGGCGTCGAGGAGTTCGGCGCCATCCAGGTTCGGGGTCGGTCGAAAATCGCGCGCGAGCACCGCGCCCGACTCATCCACGATGCCTGCGGCGATTTTCGTTCCACCGATGTCGACGCCCAGGGCGAGCCGACCGTCGTTCACGTGGCGTCCGGGGGAATCGTCTTGTCCAGAAATTCACGGAGCGCACGTCCGATTTGCACGGCCGCGTCCGTGACCGACTCGGTCACCTGCTCAATGAGTTCGGGGTGTTCATGGATGAATCCGACGGCCTGACAGATCGGACACCAACCCGTTGTGCAGACGTGTTCGCTTGGCGCAGGCCCAGCAGACGCTGGCTCGGCCGCTGTTTGGGTCATCCGCATGCGTTCGCTGGCGATGGCCCGAAGGAGCTTCGCCGTCTCCTGGCCCAAGGTGCCAAGGGGTTCTTCTGCCTCAGCCACGAAGAGCCTCGACGCGCCGCTTCAACCCCTTCAACGCGGTCTCGATGACGACCTTCTCAGCTTTGCGCTTGAGCATCCCGAGCATGGGAATCGAGACGTTGACCGCCAACTGGTAGGTCACGCGTGTGGTGTCGCCTTCGGTATCGAGCTCGTAGCTGCCGTCCATCCCGGTCAGCATGGAGCCGGACTCGACCAGGTGCCAGGAGACGCCACGATCTCCGTTCCAGTCGTAGGAGAGGTCGTATTCATCGCGAATCGGCGCGGCATCGAGCACGAAGTGCACCTGCTTGGCCCGATCGCCGACCATCTCGACCACGTCTGCGCTGCGCACACCGGTCGCCCACTGCGGGTACGCGTCGAAGTCAGCGATGACAGCCATGATGTCTGCCGCAGGTGCGGAGATGACAATGTCACTGCTCGTGCGGGCCATCAGCTCTCCTCGTCAACCGGATGGTGGTCTTTCATCGTAGTGGTGACGCCGAAGGCCGTCCGCAGCGAGCCGGTAGCCTGCCGTACGTGACCCGCGGCAGCCTCACTGAGGACGTCCTTGAGCGACTCCGCGCCCAACCTGATTCGACGGCAATCTCCCGCTGGACTGGTGAAACGTGGGAAGACATGTCCGTCCAGCAGTTTCACGAAGCCATCACCGACCTGGCAAAGGGCCTGCTGGCCGCGGGCGTTTCGCCGGGCGACCGAATGGCCCTGCAGTCGCGCACCCGCGCTGAATGGACGCTCCTCGACTACGCGGCCTGGTGGGTCGGCGCCGTAACCGTGCCCCTTTATGAGACGTGGTCGCCCGAGCACGTTGCCTGGGTCATTGACGACGCTGGTGCGTCGTGGGCGGTGGTTGAGTCGGAGACGGCGACCGATCTCGGCATTCCGACGTGGACGATGGAGCCGCGGTCAGGCTCGGACCTGGCCGATCTCGTCGATGTGGGCCGTGAAGTCGATTCGAACGATCTCGAATCGCGCCGGGCGAGCATCAGTGCCGACGACGTCGCCACCATCATCTACACGTCGGGGACGACTGGCACGCCGAAGGGTTGCCCCCTCACCCACGGCAATCTCGTGGCCGAGGTCGATGGCGCGGTTGGAATGCTCTCCGAGGTCTTCGAGTCAGACGACGCAGCCACCCTTCTCTTCCTGCCGCTCGCCCATGTATTCGCGCGGATCATCCAGGTCGGCGCCATCCGATCCGGCGTCCGACTGGGCCTGACGTCCGACGTCAAAGACCTGCCCGAACGGTTCGAGACCTTCCAGCCGACGTTCGTCCTGACAATTCCCCGGGTCCTGGAACGCATCTTCAACACGGCGAGCCAACGGGCGTATGCCGACAATCGCGGCGGCTTCTTCGACCGAGCCGCACAAACTGCCATCGGCTACAGCAGGGCCATCGACCGTGGAGGTCCCGGCCCAGCACTGCGTGGTCGCCACGCCTTTTTCAACCGCACCGTCTATCCGCGCGTCCGCGCCGCGCTCGGCGGCCACGTCCGGTGGGTGATCACCGGCGGTGCGCCCCTCGGCGAACGGATGGCCCACTTCTACCGGGGTATTGGCATCACGGTTTTGGAGGGCTACGGCCTGACCGAGACCTCTGCAGCCATCACCGTCAACACGCCCGAAAGCAACCGGATCGGTACGGTCGGGCACCCACTGCCCCAGACCGAAATGCGCGTTGCGTCCAGCGGCGAGCTGGAAGTACGCGGACCGCAGGTGTTCTCCGGCTATTGGAACGATTCCGCCGCGACCGAGGCCTGCCTCAGCCCGGACGGATGGTTCGCGACCGGGGATCTCGGTGACATCGACGAGGACGGCTTCGTGCGCATCCTCGGACGACGCAAGGAAGTCCTCGTAACCGCGGGAGGCAAGAATGTGTCGCCAGCCGTCCTCGAGGACCGCATCCGCGCACATCCGTATGTGAGTCATTGCCTCGTCGTCGGAGACGGCAAGCCGTTCGTGGCCGCGCTCGTGACCATCGATACGTCGAACTGGACCGGAAAGCTGTCTGACCCGGAGTTGGAATCGGCGATCCAGTCAGCGGTGGACGAGGCCAACTCGGTGGTCTCCCAAGCCGAGGCGGTCCGCAAGTTCGTCATCCTCGAAGACGACTGGAGCGAGGAGAACGGCTATCTCACTCCTTCACACAAGGTGGTGCGAAGCGCCATCCTCAGCGATTTTCATGACACCGTCGAGGCACTTTTCGTCAGGTAGGCACGCCAAGCATCGGTGATCTGGGCAATCGTCATGCCGAATCGGCGCTGCGCGGCCACTTCGGTCTGCTGCCCGCTCACGACATCGCGGTAAAACCCGACGACGGCCGCGTCACCGAAGTCATGTCCGAGCATGCGGAAGACCATCCAGGCCGACTCATAGACCGCGTTCAGGCCATGGGTGGACTCATCGAAATCCCGGTCTGACGGGAGCGACTTCGGCGCGCCGTGTTTCCGGACCCCGGACAGTGCCTGTCCGGCGCTCACGGCAAGCGGTGCATGGTCGTCGTGGAGCGCGACATAGTCGGCAAATCCCTCGGCAACCCACGCGTCCACCATGTGGCCCACAACTCCGGAGAGCACGTGGGTGGCCTCATGGGTCATGACGACTTGGCGGGCCCGGTCGTCCATGGAACCGAACAACGGTGGGTTGAGGACGATTGTCGGTTGGCCGTCGACGCGCGTCGTGATGGCCGCTACCCGGGCGATGGAAGATGGCTTGCGACCGAGAATGGCCGCCGTAGTGGAGGCCTTGCGCGGAGCAATGACGGTCAGCAGGTCGCCGGCGCCGGGCACGATCGACCGCACCGACACGACCGCCCTGCGGGCCGACGCAGATGCATCGAAGCCGGGGATGCCGCCGTCAACGCTGGTGGCCGTCACAGGCCCGTTCCGATCGACGCGGATCCGTCCGGCCAGCCACAGCGGCAATCGCCGTCGTCCGATGGCTGAGGCCGCGACAACGTCGAATGCCTTCCTGCGTGGAACGAGGCGGAAGCGAACCGGCACGGCGCCCACATCGACCCGAGCGGAGGTGGAACCGTCGGGTCTGTCGCTGACGTCGCCACCACGCTGATAGGTGAACGCAACGGGGTTCACGGCGAGTCGACGCCGCGCATCCCAGACAGTCGCGGCGAACGTGTGGGCTCTCGGCGATGTGCCGGCTGCGGCGATGAATGCCCTCTTGGACGTGGCATCGCCCATTCGGCGGAACTGATCAGCGAGCTTTACCCGAGCGTTGGCTGGGATGGGCGTCGCCTCTTGGCGGGCGTGCGGCTGATGCCACACCGAGATTCCAATCCCCAGAGCGGCCAAGAGCCCGACCGCGACGAGATTGGCGGTGAGGCGATTGCGGTCAGCCAACCCGCCCAGCTCGAGTGAAGCGGGACAGCCCGGTGATCTCGACGCTGCGCCCCGGGTGCGGAGCGTGAATCACCTTGCCGCGACCGAGGTAGATGCCGATGTGCGACATGTCGCCGTAGGCGACCAGGTCGCCAGGCTGCAGCGAGTCCATGGAGACAGAGCGAACCGCCGACATCTGCGGACCGACGACGCGCGGCAGCGAGACTCCGGCTGCGGCGAAGGACTTCATGACGAGTCCGGAACAGTCCCAGCCGTTGGGACCGGTGCCGCCATATACATAGGCGTCACCCAGTTGGGCTACGGCGAAGTCGATGGCCCGCTTCGTCTTGCCGAAGGCCTCAACCTCGAAGTTCAACTTGGTGTCACTGTCCATGAACTTGGCCTGCTGGGCAGTGCTCATCTGGGAGAAGAGTTTGCGCGCGTCCTTGTACTGCGCCTGGACTTCGGCACGCTTCTGCTCGATATGTGACTGAGAGGATTCGAGCGAGTCTTGTCGGTGCCTCAACTGGCCACGACGAGCCTCAAGCTGCGATGCGGCTTCGCTGAACTTCTGCAACTGCTCGGCCTGCGAACTGTTGAGCGCCTCAAGTGCGCCCAGCCCGTCGAGGAATGCCGACGGATCCTTGCTCCCGAGCAAGTTGACCGTGGGGCCGAGCGGAGCATCCATGTGCTGCTGGACGATGATCGCACCAAGTTCTTGTTTTTGCTTCTGATAGTGCTTGTTCTGCTCGGCGATGTCGGCGTTGAGGTCGGCGATCTCCTGGCGCGTCGAGTCGATCTGCACCCCGATCATGTTGACCTGCTCGTTGGTCACCTCGGCCTGGTGGAAGGCCTGCTCAACTTCGCCTGGATCGACCGGCTTGGCCCAAGCCGCACTCGCGAACACGGTGGTACACAGCAGGGCAGCGCTAACCGATGCCAGCGCAATTCGGGGGGTGCGTCGGCGGTTTGGGCGCACGCGCGAACTCCTCAGGGTCTGGCGTCCGACCACGACAGCCAGCGAACGCAAGAGCCCCTACTGTACGAAAATGGCCTGCCGGGCTCAACTCGCCTCCGTTTGGCGAGATGTGAGCGGCGTCACCAAGCGCAACGGCGGGACCAATCCTTCGCTGGCCAAGACATCGAGAGCCGTGACTTCTGAGTCGTCCAACGTGATGCCCTCGGGTGGGGCACCGAGCAGAACTGTCACCACACAGTCGCCGCAAGCAGCTCGGCTGCGCACGGCGCAGGTGTCGCAGTCGACGACGACCGAGTCGCCCAGTGTCTGCTCTGGTGTTTCGCTTTGCGTGCACCCCTGCGTGTGCTCCGAATCCGTGTGCTCCGAATCCGTGTGCTCCGAATCACTCATGTCACCGACGCTAGGGACGGCCTCCGACACTTTCGCTTGGCTGCGCCCGTGACCGGCGTGTCGCAGGGCCCTTCGAACATACTGTCGGACGGCCGACTTACCGTTGCCGAATCATGGACACCGCCATCCAGCCGACGTTCGACGATCTCGGCAGACTCCTTGCCGACGTCACGTTCTGCGTCGTCGACCTGGAGACGACCGGAGGCTCGGCTGCACGAGGATCCAAGATCACCGAATTCGGGGCGGTCAAGGTTCGCGGCGGCGAGGTGCAGGGCGAGTTCCAGACGCTGGTCAATCCCGACGAATCCATCCCGGCTTTCATCACGGTGCTCACTGGCATCACCGACGCCATGGTCATCGATGCCCCGCGCATCGCCGAGGTCCTCCCGAGCTTCCTCGAGTTTGCCCACGACTGCGTGCTGGTCGCCCACAACGCACCGTTCGACGTCGGGTTCCTCAAACATGCCGCTCGATCGCTCGACATCCCCTGGCCCAAGTTCGAGGTGCTCGACACTGCGGTGCTGGCCCGTCGCGTGATGCTCCGTGACGAGGTCCCCAACGTCAAGCTGTCCACCTTGGCGAGCGCCTTCCGGGCCACCACCACGCCGAACCACCGGGCGCTTTCCGACGCGCGGGCGACGGTCGACGTCCTGCATGGTCTGTTCGAGCGCCTCGGACCGCTCGGCGTCAACACGCTCGAAGAAGTGGCGTCATACACGTCACGGGTCACACCCGTGCAGCGCAAGAAGCGCTACCTCGCCGATCACGTCCCGGCTGCTCCTGGCGTCTACCTCTTCCGTGGTCCGCAGGACGACGTCCTGTACGTGGGCACCTCCCGCAATCTGCGTAGCCGGGTTCGCACCTATTTCACGGCCTCAGAGACGAGATCCCGGATGGGCGAGATGGTTGGGCTTGCCCAGCGGGTGGAGGCGGTTGTGTGCGCCACGGCCTTGGAGGCGCAGGTTCGCGAACTGCGACTGATCGCACGGCACCGCCCGCCCTACAACCGTCGATCCAAGTTCCCCCACCAAAAAGCGTGGCTCAAACTCACCCGTGAGCCTTGGCCGCGGCTGTCTGTCGTCCGCAGCATTCTTGACGACGCCGCCGACTACATCGGGCCGTTTCGTGGTCGGGTCGCGGCCGAAGAAGCCATGCTGGCCCTTCAAGACGTCTTCCCCATCAGGCAGTGCAGCGGACGGCTGCCACTTCGACCGCGGCGGTCGGCTTGTGCGCTCGCTGAAATCGGCCATTGCCTCTCGCCGTGCGACGGCTCAGTCGACGCCGACCGTTACGACGGCGTCATCACCGAAGTTCGCCGCGCCATGACTGCCGATCCCGCTGTCCTCGTCGATGCCATCAACGGCCGCATGGCCGATCTTGCATCCCTCCAACGGTTCGAGGATGCCGCCCGCTGGCGCGATCGTCTGACAGCGCTCCTGCGTGCTGCTCACCGCACTCAACGGCTGCGCACTCTCACCGATGAAGCCGAGCTCGTGGCCGCCGTCCCTCACGCCAACGGGTGGGAGATCCACGTCATGCGCCACGGACGTCTGGCTGCAGCCGGCGTGCTGCCCCGTGGCACCGAACCGAAGCATTGGGTCGAGACCATGGTGGCGGCTGCCGAGTCGGTCGAGCCGGGTTTCGGCCCGATGCCGGCAGCCACCGCCGAAGAGACCGAGCTGCTGCTCCGATGGCTCGAGTCTCCCGGCATGCGCATCGTCCGCGGTTCGTGGCAAGCAGCTCTTGCCGGCGCCGGGCGACACCTGGAGCGATTCGACGAAGTCGACCGGTCGTTAGCCAGCCAGGCGCTGGGTGACGTCAATCCACGTTTCAAGCACTTGCTTCGCCGCACCTGAATCAATGGCCTGAGCGGCGCGGCCCATGCCGTCTGCTAGTCGTTCCAGGAGAGTGCCCGGTCCTGCGTCGTGCACAGCAATGGCCGCACCGGCATTGAGCAGCACGGCATCGCGAACGGCCCCGGTTTCGCCGTTGAGGACACGACGGAAGACGTCAGCGTTGTGCTGCGGATCTCCTCCCACCAATGCCTCCGGCTCGGCCATCGCGAGTCCAAGGTCCTGCGGATTCAGAGTCTCGGCAAGGATGCTCCCGTCGACCGACCGCCACACTGTGCTCGTCGTCGTGACGGTGATCTCATCGAGGCCGTCGTCGCCTCTCACAACCCAGGCGTCGTCGCCGCGTGCGGCAAAGACACCGGCCACCAACGGCGCGATTCCCGCGTCGGCGACTCCGACCACCGAAGCTGCTGGGCGCGCTGGATTGACCAACGGTCCGAGGATGTTGAAAGCAGTCGGCACGCCGAGTTCGGCTCGCACCGGGCCGGCGTACTTGAATCCGGAATGAAAGAGCGGCGCAAAGACAAAGGTGATGCCAGCTTCCGCAAACACCTGCGGCAGTCGGTCGGCGGGCACCTCCAAGCTGATGCCGAGGGCGCTCAGCACGTCCGACGATCCGCTCGAGCTCGACACGGCCCGGTTGCCGTGCTTGGCGACGCCGATCCCAGCCCCGGCTGTCACGACTGCGGCCATCGAGGAGATGTTCACCGTTCCGGATCGGTCGCCCCCCGTGCCCACGACGTCGACAATTCGTCCCGGCAGGGTGAGCGGAATCGCCCGGGCCAATGCTCCCGAAGCCAGGCCGCTGAGTTCGTCGACTGTTTCGCCCTTCGCGCGCAGAGCCACGGCGAATGCGCCGATCTGGGCAGGCGTGGCCGCTCCCTCAAAAATCTGACCGATGGCCCATTCCGTCGCGTCGCTCGTCAGGTCCTCGTGAGCCATCAAGCTGGCGAGGATCGCCGGCCACGACTGGCTCATCGACTCGCCAGTGGACGCGGCGCGCGCAGAAGCTCGACCACGACCTCACCCAAACGCAGGGGATCGATCGGGTGCGGCACTGCCGCTTCGGCACGCGACCACGCGGCGAGCCACGCATCCTGCGGGCGTCCGGTGAGGACGAGCACCGGCGGCGAATTGAAGATCTCGTCCTTGATCTGCCGAGCGATGCCCAAACCGCCCACCGGGGTCGCCTCGCCGTCGAGGATCGCGAGGTCGATGGACTCGTGCCGAGGGTCGTCGAGCAACTGGAAGACGCGCGGCTCGGTGGCCACCTCGATGTACTCAATCGGCCCCAAATCGGGGTGAGGACGGGTGCCGAGCGAAGAGATCACCGAGGCTCGAACGTCACGATCATCGCTGTAGATAAGGACTCGCAGGGTCTCGCGCACAACCACGCGGGCATCGTACATAATGACGCTGTGTCGACTACCCCGGTTGTGACCTCATCGATCCCAGCGTCCCGGCTTCACGGCATCGAAGGACGCCCCTCCATGGTCACGGTCGGCACAGTTGTCTGGCTTTCCAGCGATTTGATGTTCTTCGCGGGCTTGTTCGCGGCCTACTTCACCATTCGTAGCGTGGCGCCCGACCTGTGGGCGCTCGAGACGGCCAAATTGAACCTTCCGTTCGCGACGGTCAACACGACGGTGCTGGTTCTCTCGTCGTTCACCTGTCAGTACGGTGTCTTTGCGGCCGAGCGTGGCAAAGCGGGCCGATCCGGCAAGGTGTGGCAATTCACCCAATGGGGTATGCGCGAGTGGTTCGTCCTCAGCTACTTCATGGGCGCGGTCTTCATCGCCGGCCAGGCCACCGAATACGCGTCACTGGTTTCGGAGGGCACGAGCATGTCGTCCTCACCGTACGGCTCGATGTTCTATCTGGCGACGGGATTCCACGGCCTCCACGTTCTGGGCGGCCTCATCGCGTTCCTGCTGATCATTGGCCGGACCTTCATGGCCCGCAGATTCACGCACGAGTTGGCCATCTCGGCGATTGTTGTCTCCTACTACTGGCACTTCGTCGACATCGTCTGGATCGGCCTTTTCGCGACCATCTACCTGATCCGCTGATCCCTGCCGGCTTCGATAGTCTGACCCGACCACGGAAAGAATGAGGTTCTCGGTGCGGAAACTCTCCACCCGACGTCGGCACCGGTTCGCCGGCCTGGCCGTTTTGATGCTGGGCCTGGTAGTCGTCGGCGGCCTGTACGCCGCGCTTGCCCCCAAGTCCGCCGTTGCCGAGGCAGCCTCAGGGCGCGACATCGAAGCCGGACGTCAACTGTTCCTGATCACGTGTGCCAGTTGTCATGGCAAGAACGCCGAGGGCGTCACCACCAAGTCGGGTGGCAACTACGGCCCGAGCCTCATCGGCGTTGGCGCCGCCGCCGTCGATTTCCAGGTCGGCACCGGGCGCATGCCGATGTCGCTGACCGGCCCCCAGGCACCGCGCAAGGAACCGGTGCTCAATCCCGAGGAAACGCGCCAAGTCGCCGCATACATCGCGACTCTCGGCCCCGGTCCAGCCATTCCAGAGCAGGAATACCTCGACTGGAAGGGCGCTACGTCCGACCAGATTCGCGAGGGCGGCGAGTTCTTCCGCACCAACTGCACGGCCTGTCACAACTCAGTCGGCGCCGGCGGCGCTCTCCCCCACGGTCGCTACGCCCCGACGCTGCGCGGCGTGAAGCCCAAGCACATCTACGAGGCCATGCTTACCGGGCCACAGCAGATGCCGGTGTTCTCCGACGACGTCATCACGCCGCAGGACAAGCGCAACGTGATCGCCTACATCAAGACATTGCAATCCCAGCCCCAATACGGCGGCATGGGCGGCGGTGGCGTCGGACCAGTCGCTGAAGGCCTGTTCACGTTCATCGTCGGCATCGGCATCATGACCGTGTTCGCCGTCTGGATCGGTGCCCATGGGGCCCGCGTGAAGAAGGGGCGTCAGTGAGCCAGATCGACAAGATCGAGAACAAGACGGTCGCCGACCCCGGCCTCCCGGCCCACCAGTACCGGCCGACCGATGTCGACCCGAAGCTGGACAGGCGCGCCGAGCGCCAGATCGCCGGGATGTTCCTACTGGCCGCCTTGCTGGCCGTCGCCTTCTGTGTCGCCTACGTCACGATCGACAAGGATCAGACGTTCCTGCGCTTCTCGGCACAGAATTTCGCTCTCGGCGTCACGCTGGGCGGCTCCTTGATGCTCATCGGCTCCGGCATCATCCGGTGGGCCAAGCAGCTCATGGGCGATCACGAGATTGCCGAACTGCGCCACCCGAGCGCGTCCTCCGATGACGACCGGACCCAAGCCCTCGCCGACCTGAACGCCGGCCTTGAGGAATCTGGCGTCGCACGGCGTCCGCTGATTCGCAACAGCCTCATCGGCGCCGTCGGTGCCCTCGGGTTGCCAGCCGTCATCATGCTGCGCGACCTCGGCCCGCTTCCCTACGGACACAAGAACACGGTTTGGCGCAAGGGAATGCGGGTCGTCAACGACGTTTCAGGCACGCCCATCAAGCCGTCGGATCTCGAGGTCGGACAGCTCGTCAATGCCGAACCCGAAGCGCTCTTCGAGGTCGACGAGAAGGGCGAGCGCGTCTTGGCGGGCACGGCAGCGTTGCAGGCCAAATCCAAGGCCGCGGTCATCGTCGTGCGGATGCGTCCCGAGGCCATCCACGCGGCGAGAGGGCGCGAGAACTGGGGCATCGACGGAATCCTGTGCTACTCCAAGATCTGCACCCACGTTGGTTGCCCGATCAGCCTGTGGGAGCAACAGACGCATCACCTCTTGTGCCCGTGCCACCAGTCGACATTCGATCTCGCCAACAACGGCAAAGTGGTCTTCGGGCCAGCCCACCGACCTCTGCCCCAGCTACCGTTGGGAGTGGATGCAGACGGCTACCTCATCGCCCTGAGCGACTTCCAGGAAATCATCGCGCCGAGCTACCCAGAACTCGCTCGCGACCAGAAGAAGTTGGACAAGCGAAATGGCTAAGGCATACACGCCCATCGAGAAGACCGACGTCGGAAAGAAGGCCTCGGGGCCGGTCGCCTGGATGGACGATCGCCTCGGCCTGGCCGCGAGCAACAAACTCATGCCGCTGCGCAAGGTGTTCCCTGAGCACTGGTCGTTCATGCTTGGCGAGATCGCGCTCTGGTCGTTCGTCGTCCTTCTGTTGTCCGGCACGTTCTTGACGTTCTGGTTCCAACCCACGATGGGAGATGTCGTCTACAACGGCTCCTATCAACCGCTGCGCGGGCTGGAGATGTCGCAGGCCTACGAATCGACACTCAGGATCTCCTTCGACATCCGTGGCGGCCTGCTCATGCGGCAGATCCACCACTGGGCGGCGATGTTGTTCGTGGCCGCGATTGTCGTCCACCTGCTGCGCATCTTCTTCACCGGCGCCTACCGCAAGCCGCGTGAGGTCAACTGGCTCATCGGGCTGGGCCTGTTCCAGTTCGCCCTCATCGAGGGATTCGCCGGCTACTCGCTGCCCGACGACCTTCTGTCGGGCACCGGCCTGCGATTCGTCGACGGATTGGTGCGGTCTATCCCGATCGTCGGCTCCTACCTTGAGTTCTTCGTGTTCGGCGGCGAGTTCCCCGGCGACGTCATCATCCCGCGCCTCTACATAGCGCACGTGTTCCTCATTCCCGGTCTCCTGCTCGGGCTGATCGCAGGCCACATGGTCTTGCTCGTGTACCAGAAGCACACTCAATGGCCCGGGCCCGGACGCACCAACGACAATGTCGTCGGCTATCCGCTGCTCCCCCAGTACGCGGCAAAGGCCGGTGGTTTCTTCCTCGTCGTCTTCGGCTTCACGGCCATGATGGGTGCGATCTTCCAGATCAACCCGATCTGGCTCTACGGCCCGTACAACCCGTCCGAAGTCACGGCCGGCTCCCAACCAGACTGGTACATGGGCTTCGTTGAGGGTGCGGTTCGCATCATGCCCAACTGGGAATTCACCTTCCTTGGCCTGACCTGGTCACTGAACGTGTTCATCCCGGCGGTCCTGCTTCTCACCTCGCTGTTCCTGATGCTTGGTGCGTGGCCGTTCATTGAGAACTGGCTCACCGGCGACAAGCGCGAGCATCATCTCCTGCAGCGCCCACGCGACGTCCCTACGCGCACCGCAATCGGCGTTGCCGGCGTCGTCATGTACGCCGTGTTCTGGATCGCCGGTGGCAACGACATCGTCGCCACCAAGTTCCACCTGAGCCTCAATGCGATCACGTGGTTCTCACGCATCGCCTGGATCGTCCTACCCCTCATTGCGTTCTTCGTGACGCGTCGCATCTGCATCGGCCTGCAACGTGCCGACGTCGAGCGCGTGCTGCACGGTTACGAAACCGGCATCATCGAGCGTTCCCCGGCCGGTGGCTACTCCGAACGGCACGCCCCGCTGGCAGCCGGGGCGCAATTCAGCCTGACCAGCCGCGACCATCGGCCAGCCATCGAGGCGCCGTACCAGCACGACGCATATGGCGTTCGCGACAAGCACTTCCGCATGTCGAAGCTTCGCTTCAAGCTGGCGAAGTTCTACTTCTACGGTTCAGTCGACAAGCCGACGGCCCACGACGTCGAGCACGCAGCCGAGCACTTCGCCGAGCATGACGGTCATCCTGTTCCGCTCGGCGAAGACTTCCAAGGCGTCAGTGAGACGGGCATCCCCAAAGCCCACTGAGAGCGGCGCAACCTACGCAGCACCTCGGGTACGAATGCCGTTCGGCGTCGGCGTGGTGGACAGCGGCGTTGGGCTGGTCGACGAAGTACCGACCGATGGGGACGCCGACGGTGAGGGCGTCGGAGGCGTCTTCAGGGCCGAGCGAGCGACCCAGTCACTCCACGAGATGTTCCAATCGGTCCAGCCGTTGCCCTGCTCGATCGGACGAGGGCTGCCGGAGTACTCGACCGGATCACCCTTCTTCATCTCGCCGAACAACCACTTCGCGTTGGCCGGGCTCATGCCGGTGCATCCGTGGCTCACGTTGGCGTGTCCCTGGGCACCAACAGACCACGGTGCAGCGTGCAGGAATTCTCCAGAGTTCGTCAGGCGCATGGCGTATTCGACGTCTTCGAGGTCGTAGTAGCCCGGATCATCGGAGTCGACACCCGTCGTGGCCGCGTCCATGTCGACCTTACGCAGTTTCTCCATGATGACCTTGGTGCCCTGGCGCGTCCGATGCTTCTTGTCGCCGGTCGAAACCGGGATGGTGCGGATGACCTGGTCGTCAGCCTTCACCGTCAGCGTGTACGTGTTGACGTCGACGTAGCCCACCACCTTCTGGCCCACGTGGAACTTCACAACCTGATCCTGCTGGCCGTAGATGCCGTTTCCGGCGGGGAGACTGTTGACGAGGATCTTGACCGTGACATCAGTGTCGGCCGGCCAGTACTCCTTGGCCCGATAGTGCACCTCACGATCGCCGAACCATGCCCAGCGACCCTCGGCCGGCTTGGACGTCTCGACGATCATGTTCTTCTCGAAGAGTTCGCGGTTCTTCACGGGCAGATCGAACCGGACGATCACGGGCATGGCCACGCCGACGGTGTCGCTCGTGAGCGGCGAGACAGACGGATACGTCTGCTGGTTGAGCGTCAGGGCCGTCGTCGTGAAGGTCCGATGAAGTGTCTCGGATTTGCCGTCGTCGCCGGTGCCCGTGGCTGTGAGGGTGTACTTGAGACCCGGCTCGAGGCGGGATTGCGCCGTCCATTTGCCACCCTGCGAACGGAGGGCGATCGGGCCCTTGTCCGACTCGATGCCGGCGTGGTCGATGGTGCCGTGCTCAGCAGAGACCGTGACGATCGTGTCGACGCTGACATCGTCCTGACCAGCCGAAACGTTGCTGACGAACTCGATCGTCGGACGCTTGGGCTTCGCTGGTCCGGGTGTGAGCGCGCCGCATGCCGACAAAACCAAAGCGGCGCCGGCCAAGGCAGACAGCGCGCGCGAATTCACGCGCACAATCGTACGGGACGCAGTACGCGACTCCAGAATCAGTGCGCGTGGACTCCGCGGTAGTACTCGTAGATCCAACCGCAGACGGTCATGAGCCCGATGCCTGCGCCGATGATGAAGAGCCACCAGCCGATCACGATCCCGAGCACCACGGCCGTGAACGCCAACCCGCAGAAGAGTGGCCACCAGCTGTAGGGCGGGAAGAATCCGAGTTCGCCGGCGCCCTCAACGATCTCGCCATCGAGGCGGTCTTCGGGACGCGCCGGAATCTGCTTGGCCACAACGACCAGGTAGAAGCCGAGAAGCGTGCACAGCAGAGTCGTCATGACCAGTGCCGTGGTTCCGGTCGGGTCGTAGGTGATCCACCAATAGATCGGCGCGACGAGCGCGCAGAAGATGGCGATCGAGACGATGATCCAGGACTCGGCCTTCACGCGGGGTTGCCTTCCGTACTGTGGATGATCTCGAGTTCGGCGAGTTCAGGGTGGTGCAGGTCGAACGCCGGGCTCTCTGAGCGAATACGCGGCAACGAGACGAAGTTGTGTCGCGGCGGTGGGCAACTCGTGGCCCACTCCAGGGACCGTCCCCAGCCCCATGGGTCGTCACGACCGACCAGCGGCGCCTTGCGGCTCTTCCAGACGTTGTAGAGGAACGGCAGCGTCGACGCACCCAGCAGGAAGGCACCGATCGATGAGATCTCGTTGAGGGTGGTGAACCCGTCGCGGACGCCGTAGTCGGCGTAGCGACGAGGCATGCCTTCAATTCCGAGCCAGTGCTGGACGAGGAAGGTGAGGTGGAAGCCGATGAACAGCAGCCAGAAGTGGATCTTGCCGAGCCGTTCGTCGAGCATTCGGCCGGTCAGCTTCGGCCACCAGAAGTAGTAACCGGAGAACATCGCGAACACGACCGTGCCGAAGACCACGTAGTGGAAGTGCGCCACGACGAAGTAACTGTCGGACAGCTGGAAGTCGAGGGCCGGTGACGCCAAGATGATGCCGGTCAAGCCGCCGAACAGGAACGTGGTCAGGAAGCCCAAGGCGAAGATCATGGGCGTGTCGAAGGTCAGACTTCCGCCCCAGAGCGTGCCAATCCAGTTGAAGAACTTCACGCCGGTTGGGACGGCGATGAGGAACGTCATGAAGGAGAAGAACGCCAGGTCGACCGCTCCGGTGACGAACATGTGGTGAGCCCAGACCGCAACCGAGAGTGCAGCGATACCGAGGGTGGCGCCAACAAGGCCGACGTAGCCGAAGATCGGCTTGCGGCTGAACACCGGCAGGACTTCGGTGATGATGCCGAAGAACGGCAAGGCGATGATGTAGACCTCGGGATGCCCGAAGAACCAGAACACGTGCTGCCACAGGATGGCGCCGCCGTTCGCCGGGTCGAACACGTGGGCGCCGAGCTTGCGATCGGCTTCGAGGGCCAGCAGTGCAGCGGCGAAGATCGGGAAGACGATCAACACCAGCATGCCCGTGACGAGCGTGTTCCAGCAGAAGATCGGCATCCGGAACATCGTCATGCCCGGGGCGCGCATGGTGAAGATCGTCGTGACGAAGTTGACGGCGCCGAGGATGGTGCCGAGGCCGGCCATGTACAGCCCCATGATCCAGAGATCACCGCCAATGCCCGGCGAGTTGATGGCATCGCTGAGCGGCGTGTACGCGAACCAGCCGAAACCAGCTGCGCCGCCGGGGGCGAGGAATCCGCTGACGGTGATCAAGCCGCCGAACAGGTACAGCCAATAGCTGAACATGTTCAGGCGTGGGAACGCGACGTCCGGCGAACCGATCTGTAGTGGCATGACGGCGTTGCCGAAACCAAAGAACAGGGGCGTTGCGAACAGCAGCAGCATGATCGTGCCGTGCATCGTGAACAGCTGGTTGTAGGTGTCGTCGCTGACCAGCTTCGATCCCGGCTGCGCGAGGTTGGCGCGGATGATCAGCGCCATGATTCCGGCCATGATGAAGAAGCCAAACGAGGTGATGAAATAGAGGTTGCCGATGACCTTGTGGTCGGTCGTCGTCAGAACCTTGACGATGCGCTGGCCGAGAGTCAGTTCGCGGGGTATTTCTCGGCCGCTCTCGAACGCTGCCGTAGTTGCCATCAGTGCTCGCCTCCGTTTTCGAGACCGGCGATCTCGTCAGCATGCGAAGCGCCGCGTGGGGCCCCGACCTGACCGAGTTTCTTCAACTCCACCAGATGCTTGTCATAGGCCGCGCGTGTGACCACGTGGACCTTGAAGATCATGCGCGAGTGGTACAGGCCGCACAACTCGGCACATCGGCCGGTGAAATCGCCCTTGCGTGTCGGCGTGAGATCGAACGAATTCAACCGGCCCGGCACGACATCCATCTTGAAGTAGAACTCGGGAATCCAGAAGGAGTGGATCACGTCGGGCGACTTGAGCGTGAACCGCACCGACTCGTCGACCGGAAGATACAGATTCGCCGGATCGGCTGGCGTCCCAACGTCAAAGGTGTCGTCTCCAGTGGTGGCTTTCTCACCGGTGTAATCGAACGCCCATTGCCACTTGCTACCGACGACCGTGATTTCGTGATCAGGGGTCTTCACTTTGTCGAGGATGGCGTTCTGGGCGACGACCGTATGAAAGAAGAAGACAGCCACGATGATGCAGGGCGCGATCGTGTACAGCGCTTCGAGAGGGAGGTGGTAGCGGATCTGCGCCGGAGCCGCGTCGCTGCGTTTGCGGAACCGAATCATCGCGTAGACCATCAAGCCGAACACGAGCAAGAAGACGACCAGCACGGCGATCCAGGCGCCCAACCAGAGATTCCAGACATACCCGGTTCGGTCGCTGGCCGGCACCGGAAGAGCCAAGCGGTTGATGTCGGACTTGTCGTAGGGCGAGCAGCCGGTGAGGACAAGTGCGGCGGCGGCTGACGTCGCCACCCCCAGAGGTCTAGGGAGAATCCGACCCACGAGGCGCCTTTCTGGTTCGTGATTCGACAACCCGCAGACTACTGCAGGGCCGCCGTAGCCACTGCGTTAGGTCAAGACAGACTGAGGGCCGAGTCGACGTCGCTCGCCGCCGCGTCACCATAGGCGTCACCGAGGCGCGCAAGGAACGACTCACGGTCGATTTCATACTCCTGCGTTCCCGTGGTTTCGACCACCAGCGACGCGATCGTGCACCCAATCTGGGCGCTGCGCTCGAAGTCGAGATCGGCTGCGATGCCAGCGAGGAATCCGGCCCGGAAGCTGTCGCCGACGCCCGTCGGGTCGACCGCGTTCACGCCCGGGATCGCCTTGACGTTCACCGGCTCTCCCTCGGCCGGATACACCGTGACGCCGTCCTTCCCGTGCGTCGTGATGCGTGTGCCGACTCGCGAGTTCACTTCGTCGCCGGACCAGCCGGTCTTCTGCTCGATGAGAGCCGATTCGTAGTCATTGCTGAACAGGTAGGTGGCACCGTCGACGACACTGCGGATCATGTCGCTGTCAGCGAAGGTGAGCTGTTGCGATGGGTCGGCGGCGAATGGCACGCCCGCGTCTCGGCAGGCCTGCGTGTGGCGGACCATTGCCGCCGGATCGTCCGGGCTGATCAGTACGAGGTCAAAAGCCCCAAGGCTGAGGACGTCGATGTCACCGGCCTCACCCATGGCACCCGGATAGAACGAGGCAATCTGCGCTTGCGTGGAGTCGGTCGTGCAAACGAAGCGAGCGGTGTGTTGGGTGCTTGACACGACCACTCCGGACGTGTCGACGCCAGCAGCCTCCAGCCACGGCCGGTAGTCGGCATCGAAGTCCTGTCCCACAGCACCGACGAGCACTGGATGAAGCCCGAGTTTGCCCAGTCCGAAACTGATGTTGGCCGCCGTGCCGCCGCGGCGCACATCCAACCCATCGACGAGGAAGGAGACCGACAGTTTGTCCAGTTCGTCGGCAATCAAGGAGTCGCCGAATCGACCTGGGAAGGTCATCAGGTGGTCGGTCGCGATCGACCCACAAACAGCAATGCGCACCCGCGAAGCATACGAAACGACGTCGGCGGCCAATCGAGTAGCAAGCCCGGTGATCGGGTAGCGGCGCCTGCGCCGCGTACCGAGATCACGTCACGAGGTCTCGATACGCCGCTACGCGACCACCTCGCCGCTGCGCGGCTCGGTCAGTGGAATGAGTCGCCGCATGCACAGGACCCCGCGGCGTTCGGGTTGTCGATCGTGAAGCCCTGCTTCTCGATCGTGTCGACGAAGTCGATCGTCGCGCCGTGCAGATACGGCAGGCTCATGCGGTCGACGACGACATTGACGCCGTCGAAATCGCGAACCGTGTCGCCGTCGAGCGTGCGTTCGTCGAAGAAGAGCTGGTAACGCAGTCCCGAGCATCCACCCGGCTGAACGGCGATTCGCAGGGCGAGGTCGTCGCGACCTTCTTGCTCGAGGAGGCTCCTGACCTTGCCCGCAGCACCGTCGCTCAACGTGACGCCATCGGTCGCGACCGTCGTCTCAAGCTTCACGGCAGTCGCCGTGCCACCGGCACCGGTGTGCTCGTGCGCGCCATGCTGATGGCCGTGCTCATGACCGTGCTCATGGTTGGGGGCGCTCTCGTGACCGTGTCCGCCGCATGCGCAGCCGCTCATGGATGTCTCCCTGTCGTCGGAGTCGGGTGCCGTCAATGTGCGCAACACCCGTGAAGTCGGTTCTGTTCCCATCCTACGGTGCGTTGCTCAACGAGCGCGCGACCACGTGCGTGCGACGCGCTCAGCCAGCGCAGCCAACGCCGCGGATGGCTCCTCGAATGCGGCAGCAAGCCCGACTGTGTCGGCGACGGAGTAGGCGCCGTCCACTCCCATAGCGCGTTGTTCTCGGGTGCCTACCGTGACTTGACCAGCCAAGACGATGCACGGACGGGCTGCTGCCGTCGCGATGGAAGCAACTCCGTGCACCGTCTTTCCTGCCCGAGAGGTGTGATCGAAGGTGCCTTCGCCGGTGATGACAAGGTCGTTCGTCCCGCATGCATCAGCCAGCCCCACGAGCTCTGCCACGACGTCCACGCCTCGCCGCAGTTCGGCGCCCAGCAGGAGCAGGGCGAACCCAAGGCCGCCGGCCGCGCCGGCTCCGGGCGTCTCCGCAACACGCCGGTCGGCCGGCTCCCGGCCGCAAGTCGCATTGACGAACTCGTCGAGCAATCGGTCGACGATGGGCACGTCTTCGTCCGAGAGGCCCTTCTGCGGACCGAAGGTCCGCGTGGCGCCGAACATTCCCAGGAGGGGCACATCGACGTCGGCGGCAGCAACCAGTCGGGCGCTGCCCATGCGTTCCAATGCGCTACTGAGGTCGACATGTGTGACACCGGCAAGTTGGCGGGGTCCGGCGTCCAGCGCGACGTCTGCGGTGGCGCCCAAGGCGCTGAGCAGGCCCGCACCCCCGTCGTTCGTACCGCTGCCGCCAAGTCCGACCACGATGGTCTTGGCGCCGGCGTCGAGAGCCGCCGTGATGGCTTGACCGACGCCGACCGTGGACGTCGTCCAGGCATCACCGCGTTGACCGCACGCCTGCGCACTCTCCACGTAGGCCGTATCGCCGACGTGGAGAACTGTGACCGCAGTTCGGTCGCCGAGCGACCCCCGGACCGTTGCGGGCTTGAGGTCACCGCCCAAGGCACGGTGAAGAACGTCGATGAATCCCGGCCCGCCATCAGACATGGCCAGTGTCGAGATCACGTCGCTCGGCGCCTGCCGCTTCCAGCCCGTCGCGATGGCTTCTGCCGCCTCGCCAGCCGTCAGGGTCCCGGCGAACTTGTCCGGCGCGACGAGGACGCGCATGGCTTCGACTCAGCCGAGAGACTTCTCGGCGGCCGCCAGCAGGACGCACGTGGCGACGCCGTCCATCGCCGTTCGCAGTTCATCGATCGTCGGAAACGACGGCGCGAGACGGATGTTCCGGTCTTGGGGATCACTGCCATAAGGGAACGACGAACCGGCCGGAGTGAGGGCGATGCCCGCCTCCTTGGCCAACAGGACGACGCGCGTTGCCGTCCCTTCGACCACATCGAGGTTGATGAAGTATCCGCCGGTCGGCTCCGACCATGTCGCCACGCCATACGGGCCAAGCCGGGCGTTGAGAATTTCCAACACCGCGTTGAACTTCGGCGCCAGGATCGCTCGGTGCTTTTCCATGAGGGCAAGAACGCCATCGGGGCTCTGCAGATACAAGGCATGCCGAAGCTGGTTGACCTTGTCTGGCCCGATGGTGCGCTTGCCGAGGTGCTTCTGGTACCACGCGATGTTCGCCTGCGACGAAGCGAAGAAGGCAACCCCGGCACCTGCGAACGTGATCTTCGAAGTTGAAGCGAACATGAACGGCCGATCCGGATGGCCGGATGCCGCGCAGAGCCCCAGAATGTCGGCGCTCTTGGTGCGCTCGTCGGTCAGGTGGTGAACGGCATAGGCGTTGTCCCAGTACAGCCGGAAATCCGGCGCTGCCGTGTCCATCGCGGCGAGTTCGGCGGCAATGGCCTCCGAAACCACAGCACCACTCGGATTGGAGTAGGTCGGGACGACCCACATCCCCTTGACCGAGGGGTCACGGACGAGTTCACGAACGGCAGCCATGTCTGGTCCGTCGTCTCGCATGTCGACCGTCGCCATGCGGATGCCGTACTTCTCGGTCAGCGCAAAATGGCGGTCATAGCCAGGTACCGGGCAGATGAACGTCACCTGCTCCTCTTGTGACCACGGTCTCGGGGAGTCGGGAGTGCCGTTGAGCAGGGCGAACACGAGAGTGTCGTGCATGATCTCGAGGCTCGCGTTGCCCTCGGCGACCAACTGATCGAGCGGCACATGCAGCAGGTCGGCGAAGATGCTCCGCAATTCGTCGAGCCCCGTCAGGCCGCCGTAGTTGCGGGTGTCTGTGCCGTCGGCCGCCCGGAACGCATCGCCCGGCATGGCCAAGAGGTCGTTGGACAAGCTGAGTTGCTCGGCAGAGGGCTTGCCACGGGTCAGATCAAGTGCGAGACCGGCAGCTTGGAGCGCTGCGTAGGCGGCGGTCTGTTCGTCGTACAGCGCCTGGATTTCGTCGGGAGACAGGCCTTCAAAGGTCACCCACTCAACCTATCGACTGCCGTGGTCTCGCGCCGAACGACTTCGTTAGGGTTGCCGACGTGAGCGACCAGTCCCACAAGGGCCAGCCGACGCCGAGCCGCAAGGACGCCGAGGCAGCTCGTCGCAAGGCGATGAAACCGCCGATGTCACGCAAGGAGCAAGTGCAGCGCGAACGCGACGCACGCAAGCAGATCCGAACCCGCCAGCAGGATGCGCTGCGCTCAGGCGAGGAGAAGTATCTGCCGCTCCGCGATCGTGGACCGATCAAGCGGTTCGCTCGCGACTACGTCGACCGCCGCCGGTTGGTAGCTGAATATCTGCTGCCGATCCTGTTGCTCACGTTCGTCCTGACGCTGGTCAGGACCATGCCCATCGTGCAGACCATTGGCACCTTCGGCTGGCTGGTGGCGACCCTCGTGACAGCGATCGAGGAGTTCATCGTCATCCGAGGGCTCAAGAAGGAGCTCGGACAACGGTTCCCCGGCCAATCGACGCGCGGCGTGACCCTTTACACGATTCTGCGCACCACGCAGCTTCGTCGGTTCCGGCTTCCGGCACCGCAGATCGAACGCTTCGGCAAACTGCCCGACCGGTACTGAATGCGGATTCGCCGATCGAGCCCGCAACGCTCTCCGCGGCGCCCGGCTTTGCCGGCGCCGAACGGCGGACGAGGCTTGCTTGGGCTGTCGCCGGACGGGCGCAGCCCGGCTGCCGGCGACCAATTCAGCGCAGCGACATCGGGCCGTAGATCTCTTTGACGCCATCAAACAGACGAACCTGTTCAATGCCTTCGTCGAGCAGGTCACCGAACGATTCACCCACCCACGTTTCGGCGTCGCCGCGACTGTCAAACATCTCCGACTGACCAACCGGCTCGCCTTCGCCGGTTTCGAACGTCCAGAACCAGGACACGTCACGCCTCCTTCGTCGACGGTTCGATGAACGGCGGCTTGACGACATCGAAGTCCTCACGCCGACCCCGCACATCGACGATGACGGTGCTTCCCGCGCTCACGGATGGGTCGACAAGCGCCAGGCCGATGCCGGCGCGCAACGTGGGCGAGAACGTTCCGGACGTGATCTCGCCGACCGGTTCCTCGCCCGCCAGCACCTTCATCCCAGGCCGCGGAATGCCTCGCCCTTGGGCCCGCAGTCCGATGATCCGACGGTAGGTGCCGTCCGCCCGCTGAGTCTCGAGCGCGTCCTTGCCCCAGAATTCGGGCTTGGACCAGCCCACCGCCCACGAAACGCCCGCCATCACCGGCGTGATGGACCGGGAAAGCTCATGTCCGTGCAGGGCGTAGCCCATCTCGGTGCGCAGGGTGTCGCGCGCTCCAAGCCCGCAGGCACGGATGTCCCATTGCGCCCCCGCTTTGAAGACCTCGTCCCAGACATCGCCAGCGATGGCGGTCGGCACCACGAGCTCGTAGCCGCGCTCCCCTGTGTATCCGGTCCGGCAGACCGAGAACTCGACACCCTCCAATGATCCGATGGCAAAGGACATGTACTCGTGTCCGACCGGGAGGCCGAGGGCCGCCAAGACGTCATCGCTACGAGTTCCCTGAACGGCCAACACGGCGAAGTCCCGGTGCTGGTTTGTGACCTCGATACCTCCGGGCATTGCGCCGGACAGGCGCGCAACGACCTCGTCATTGTTGGCGGCGTTAGGGATGAGGAAGACTTCATCGTCGCCACGGAGGTACGCGATGATGTCGTCGATCACTCCGCCGTCGTCGTCGCAACAGAGCGTGTATTGCGCCTTGCCCGGCCGGATCCGGTCGAGATCGTTCGTCAGGGATGCATTGACGAACGCGGCGGCTCCCGAACCTGTGACCAGCGCCTTGCCGAGATGGCTCACGTCGAATACCCCGACACTGTCGCGAACGGCGGCGTGCTCCTGCAGGACTCCCCCGTACTCCAACGGCATCAGCCATCCGCTGAACTCGGCGAACTTCGCACCGAGGGCCTCGTGACGCTCGTGCAACGGAGACTGCAGCAGGTCCATGCCCGAAACCTAGCGAAGCAGATCGAGTAGCCCGCTCCAGCGGGCGTATCGAAATCTATAGTGGCCGCCATGGTGACGGTATCCCTCAGCGGCGCTGCGACAACCACGGTGCGCACGGACGCCCTGGTAATCGGCATACGCAAGAGTTCGGATGGCGGCGAATTCGACTCCAGCCTGAAGGCGATGGGCTTCACCGGCGAAGACAACCAAGTTGTGACGTTTCCGGGCGGCGACATGGCAAGAGCGCGTGTCGTCGTTGCGGTCGCTCTGCCGGCGAAGCCATCGAAGGAAAAGTTGCGACGAGCCGCCGGCCAAGCGGTTCGTGCCGCGATCAGTGCGAAGGCGACCAGCGTCGCCGTCGCGTTCGATCCGGCCGACCCAGATGAGGTGGGTGCAATCGCCGAAGGGATCCACCTGGGTGCCTATTCGTTCACGACATACCGGACGTCAGACAAAGAGACCTTGCGCTCGGCGTCGATTCTGACGTTGTTGTCCCGACAGTCCGCTGCCATCGCCGCCAACAAGCGCGCTGCCACCATTTCCGCGGCCGTCGGGCAGGCACGCGACTGGGTCAACACGGCACCCGGCGACCTGCGCCCACCGGCGTTCGCCGACGCCATCAAGGAATGGGCGGGCGACGCGACAAGGGTTGCGACTTGGGACGAGAAGAGGCTCGCCCGCGAACGCTGCGGTGGGATCTTGGCCGTCGGGGCCGGCTCGGAGGTTCCGCCGCGACTCGTTCGATTGACCTATCAACCGGCTCGCCCGAAGAAACATCTGGCCCTCGTGGGCAAGGGCATCACGTTCGACTCGGGCGGCCTGTCCATCAAGACCGGCGCCGGCATGCAGTCGATGAAGATCGACATGGCGGGTGCAGCCGCGGTCGTCGGTGCAACAGCCGCGATCGCTCGCCTCGGACTGCCGATTTGCGTCACCGCATTCGCCTGCCTCGCAGAGAACATGCCGAGTGGCTCTGCAACTCGCCCCGGCGATGTCCTCTCGATGC
>Ga0081455_10000250_pt1 | contig 70308 bp, 65 predicted proteins | sample TabmetS3T2R1_FD_70207 | JGI IMG/M metagenome (GOLD analysis project Ga0081455, IMG submission 70207) | Tabebuia heterophylla rhizosphere microbial communities from the University of Puerto Rico - S3T2R1 | ecosystem: Host-associated > Plants > Roots > Rhizosphere ...
GGCGCGGTCAAGCTCTTCGACCGACGGGTGGGCGGGCGCGACACGGACGGCTTCGCCCGCGCGGTGCTCGACTGCGAGCGCGAGATCCAGCGCCTCGGAGCGGAGGCGCCGCGCCGCTTCGACTGGAGCGCGGTGCCCGCGTTTCCCGCCGCGGCCTGAGGACCGGCTCGCGCGTACACGTCCGGAGCCGAGTGCCGAATCGAAAGGAGGCACGCCATGGATCTGGGACTCGAGGGCAAGACCGCACTGGTCACCGGAGGCAGCAAGAGCATCGGCCGCGCGGTCGCGCGCACGCTCGCCGCGGAGGGCGCCCGCGTGGCCATCTGCTCGCGCGACGAGGGCGCGCTGAAGGACGCGGCCGCGGAGATCGAGCGGGCGACGGGCCGGCGCGTGGAGGTGGTGCCGGGCGACCTGAGCCGGCGCGAGGACGTGACCCGGGTCGCCGTCGCTTCGCTCTCACGCCTCGGCCGCCTCGACGTGCTCGTCAACAACGCGGGCGCGATCAAGGGCGGCGATTTCCTCACCACGCCCGACGAGGACTGGCTCGAGGGCTGGAGCCTGAAGCTGCTGGGCTATATCCGCATGGCGCGCGAGGTGCTGCCTCACATGCAGCGGCAGGGCGGCGGTCGCATCGTCAACGTGGTGGGCGCGGCCGCCCGGAATCCGGCCGCCACCTACATGATGGGTGGCACCGCCAATGCCGCGCTCGTCAACTTCACCAAGGCGCTCTCGGATCTGGGAGCCCGCTCGAACGTGCTCGTGACCGCGGTCTCCCCGGGCCCGGTGCAAACCGAGCGGTGGGACAATCTCGTGGCGCAGCAGGCTCGAGCCGCGGGGCAGGATGTGGAGACCTACGTAAAGGAACGTAGTCACGAGTTGCCCCTGGGGCGCATCGCACGACCGGACGAGGTGGCCGACGTGGTCTGCTTCCTGGCGTCGGCACGTGCATCGTTTCTGACCGGGATCACCATCACGGTGGACGGCGGCATCACGCGCGGGGTTTATCCGTAGGCAACTTTTCCTGCTCCGCCCGCACACCGAGTAAGGGCATAACATCGTGAAATAAGGAACATTCTTCCTGAATATTCCCTTGACACGTGGTCGGACCATACGTAGAGTTCCGGACACGCTGCGGGGTCTCGCCTCGCGAGGGCCTCGAGCGGGTGGGTTTCCAATACGCCGCTGGTGAGCCGGGGAGCTACTCGGTCCTGATCGCGGCAGGGGGGTTCGCGATGCCTGCAAAGCTCTTCGTCGGCAATCTCTCATTCCAGGCAACAGAGGAGGACCTGCGGGAGCTGTTCCAGCAGGCGGGGACGGTCGAGTCCGTCCGCATCGTCACCGATCAGTTCACCGGGCGGCCCAGAGGGTTCGGCTTCGTCGAGATGACGACGAAGGAGGAGTCGGGCAAAGCCATCGAGATGCTGAACGGTCGCCTCTTCAGGGACCGTAACCTCGTGGTCGACGAGGCCCGGCCGCAGCCCCAGCGTGGGGCCGGCGGAGGCGGCGGGCCCCGGGGTGGTGGTGGCGGACCCCGCGGCGGTGGTGGTGGCGGCGGGGGCTGGCGCCGGTAGCCCAAGCGAGATCGAGCCCCGGGGGAGCCAGGCGCTTCCCTGGGGTTTTTTCGGTGGTAGACTACTCGTCATATGAATATATCGAGGCGCGATCCATGAGCCGGGCGATCCGACCCGCTCCGGGCTTCGCGAAGCGCTTCGGCGACGTCGTCGATCGTCGTCGGGGGGTCGAGTTCCAGCAGCTTGACTCCGAGAGCCTGCTGAACCGCTTGACCGGCGACACCATGCCGTTCGGCTGGACGGTCAATCCGTTTCGCGGGTGCGAGGTCGGCTGTCGGTACTGCTACGCGCGGCCCACGCACGAGTACCTGGGACACGGCGATCCCGAGGAATTCGAGGAGCGCATCTACGTCAAGCAGACAGATGCGGGCCGGCTGCGGGCCAGCCTGCTCCGTGCGCGGGACAGCGGACGGGAGATCGCGATCGGCACCGCGACCGACCCCTACCAGCCGGCGGAGGGACGCTTCGCGGTCACCCGGAGCGTGCTCGAGGCGATGGCCCGGGTGCCGGGTCTTCGTGTTGGCATCACCACCAAGTCGACGGCGATCCTGCACGACCGCGAGATCCTGGCGCGCATCGCCGATGGCTCGGACCTCTGGGTGAACCTGTCGCTGATCTCGCTCGATGGCGACCTGCTGCGCCAGATCGAGCCGCGGGCGCCGCGACCCGACCTGCGCCTGGACGCGATGCGGTCGCTGGCCGCGAGCGGCATCCGTACCCGGCTCTTCGTGATGCCGGTGCTGCCGCTGCTGACCGACGGCGAGGCGGGGCTGCGCGAGCTGCTGGCGGCCGCACTCGCGGCGGGCGCGCGGGAGGCGATCAGCCAGGCGCTCTTCCTGCGAACCGAGATGACCTGGCGGTTCTTCCTCGACTTCGTGCGGGAGCAGTTCCCGTGGGCCGAGCGGCGCTACCGCGCGCTCTACCCGCGCCCAGGCAATGCGCCGGCAGACTACCGGGAAGCGATCGAGCGGCGGATCGCGCGGCTCGGCGCCGAGGTCGGCTTCCCGTCCCGCACCCGAGGGGAGCGGGTGCGCGCGGAATCGCCGGCCCGCCCGCGCCAACTGGCGCTCCAGTGGTGAGGGGCGGCGTGGCTCAGCAGTCGTAGAGCGAAAGCTGCTCGGGGGCCTCGGGCGCGACCGCCGGCTCGTCCTCGACCACCGCGATGAGCCCGTCCTGCTCGATCAGCGGCCGGAACTTCTCGTAGAGCTCCTGTAGCTTGGCCACGTAGTAGGTGGTGTTCTCGTCGGGTGCGCTTTCGACCCAGTCGTGGGCGAGCTTGGCGACCTCGTTGACGCGGACCCGCTTGCCCTCACCGCTGACGTAGTAGGAGACCTGGTCGCCCGGCTGATAGGACCGCGCCGAGGCCAGCGCCAGCTCGTAGGCCGCGACCACGTTGCGTGCGCCGGACTGGAGCTTCTCGCGGTACGCGGGCAGCGACTCCTGGATCGTCTCCGTCTTCATGAAGTGCTTCAGCGGGACCCGGTGGGCGAGGAAGTCCTCCTCCCAGCGCCGCACGAGCGCGGGAATCGCCTCGCGCCGGCCGGTGAGGAGCAGCCGGAACATCTCCTCCATCCACAGGCGCTGGAACAGCTCGATGCCGCGCGAGCGCAGGCCCGAGCCCTTGATCAAGAGCTTGCCCCGCGCGTCGAGCACGACGTAGTTCTTCATCTTGTAGCTGAACATCGCCACGTAGCGGCCGTCCAGCTCGAGCTGGATGCCCTCGGGCAGCGCGGCCGACAGCTCGGTCACCAGCGTCTCCTCGTCCCCGGCCGGGGCGGCCGACGCTTCCGCCGCGGCCGCGGGCGGCACGAAGTAGATGCCGTCGGTGTCCACCTCGACCACGGTGGCCCCGAGCCCGCCCAGACGGTCGAGGAGCAGCTGCACCAGCCGGCGGCCCTCGCCGGTCACCTGGTTGGCCACGTCGAAGTCGTTCCAGTGCCCCTGCGAGAAGGCGAGGTAGCCGTAGAACGAGTTGATGAAGATCTTGAAAGTCTGCTGGAGCGCGTTGAGGAACACCCGCTCGTCGTCGCCGCTCGCCTCGCGCGCCATCTTCTTGGCCGACACCCGGAACTCGCGGAGGTCGCGGAGCAGGGAGGCGGAGACGCCGAGGCGGTCGGAGGCCGGGAACAGGCCCTGGCCGAGCATCAGCGAGGGATAGAGCGACGTGACGTCGACGTGGAGCACGTCGCGGGCGACGCCTCGTTGAAAGACGGCGGTGTACCCGCCCGCGACCCCGCGCCCGCGGCCGGGCGCGGGTACCGCCTGGCCGCGGTGCAGGTACTCGCGCATCAGCAGCGCGTCGATCTTGGTCGCGTTGCCGCGCAGCACCGTGGACTGGTAGTCGAAGGGCAGGATCTGCGCCTGCACGAAGTAGGGCGGCGCCAGGACCGCGGAGAGCCCGAGCGTTTCCAGCACGTCGTCGCGGGCGTAGGCCATCAGGCGCGCCGGGTCCTCGCGGAAGATGCGCGGGATGTCCTCGGGCGGCAGGTAGGTCCGCTCGGGCGCCGCGATGCCGAAGTGCCGGGCCACGTCCTTGAGCCCGTAGGATTCGAGGTCGCGGGCCCCCACGTCGTAGAGCTGGGCCAGGATCCAGGTGTCCACGATGTGGCGCCCGCTCACGCCGTAGCGGCGATAGCCGATCGCCCGCTCCGCCACCTGCATGCGCGAGGCGAAGCCACGCAGGATCGAGCCGTCGCGCCCCCAGGCCAGCGGCACCCGGTGCCGCCCGGCCCGCGCCTCCAGGTACTCCAGGTCGAAGCGGAAGATGTTGTGGCCCTCGAGCACGTCGGGGTCGCGTTCGCGGATCAGCCGCGAGCACTCGGCCAGCAGCTCGGCCTCCGACATCTCGGTCCCGGAGAGCACGGTGGTGAAGCCGCTCGAGTCGGCCATCGCGATCGCGATGATGCGATCGGACTCTCGTGCCGCGTTGGGGAACTCGAAGCCGGCGCCGGTCGTGACCTCGATGTCGATCGCCATCCGGCGGAGGTCGCCGAAGCTCATGCCCAAGAACGACGTCTTGCCGGTCCGGAGCAGGAACTGGTGGACCGGATCGGTCAGGAAGCGATACGGCGCCTCCGGGGAGCCCGCGCCCTTGCCCGAGACCCGCAGGCAGTGATCGCGGGCCCGCAGGGCCTGGGACCACGAGGGCAGCTCCGCGAGCCAGCGGAACGTGCCCTCGCCGTCGAGCGGAACCACCTCGACACCGCCCTTGAGATCGGCCACCAGATCGGGATCGGCCAGCAGCATGAACGGGCGAAAGGGCTCGTCGGCGCGGACCACCGCACCGTCGGCCCCGCGGGAGTAGACCGTCACGTGGGCGTCGCCGGGCCGGAAGGCGAGCAGGGCGCGCGTGGCGTCGTGCCCGAACAGCAGCGGGTTGTCGTAGAACCGGAGCGGGACGGTGGTCAATTCAGCAGGCCCCGCAGCCGGTGCAGCTCCTTCCGGGCCACGGCGTAGCCCGGCTCGATCTGGATCGCTCGCTCGAGCTCTCCGATGGCCTCGCGGATCTCGTGGCGCTTGATGTGGATGCGCGCGCGGTTGAAGTAGGGGAAGTGCCGCGGCTCGTACCGCGGCGCCTGCTTGGCGCGCTCGAGCCAGGCCACCGCCTCCTCCTCGCGACCCAGCTCGATGAGATAGGCGCCGATGTCGTTGTAGGGGTTGCCGAAGTCCGGGTCCACCTCGATGGCGATCTTGCACTGGGCGATCGCGTCGTCCGGCCGGCCCTGGAAGCTGTAGGCCCACCCGAGGAAGGTGTGCGCCTCCGCGGTGGGATGGAGCCCGATCGAGCGCTGGTAGTGGGCGACCGCCTCCTCCAGTCTCCCCTGCATCTGCGCCTCGTAGCCCAGCTGGAAGTGCCGCTGCGCTTCCGCTCGCACCGCGCCGGCCGCCTCGTCGTCCGCCATCTAGCGCGCCGCCCTCTGCCTGATCGCCTCGTGGTGCGCCGCCGGCCTCATCCTGCGCGCATTCTACCGCAGCCACCGCGCGCCGGGGCGACGCGGACGATGAACTGCGCTATGCTCGCCCCCGTGCGTCGCGCGATGGGGATCGTGCTGGTGGTCGCGCTGGCCGCGGGCTGCGCCGGGCCGACCGGTCAGCGCCCGGTCCGGTTCGCCAACGTCACCCCCGGCGGGCCCATCGACATCGACGGCACGCTCGTGCGCCCGAGCGGACCGGGCCCGTTCCCGGCCATCGTGCAGCTGCACGGCTGCGGCGGCCTCGAGGCCCAGTCCTATCGCTGGGCCCGCTGGTTCGCCGATCACGGCTACGTCGCGCTGGTGGTCGACAGCTTCGGCCCGCGCAAGCTCAAGGGCGACTGCCGCTCGGGACCCGACGAGCCGCCGGTCACCGCGCGGTTCGACGACGCCTTCGGGGCGCTGCGATATCTGCAGTCGCTGCCCGAGGTGAAGGCCGACCGCATCGCGGCGATCGGCTGGTCGCAGGGCGGCGTGTACGCGATGTCGGTCATCAACGGCCCGAGCCTCGAGCGGGCCCGCCGGCGCGGGGTGGCGCTGCCCGCCACCGGCTTCGCGGCGGCCATCGGCGTGTATCCCGGCGGCTGCTTCTCGCTGGTGAAGGAGCAGGTGACCCGGCCACTGCTCGTGCTCATCGGCGGGTCCGACGACTGGACGCCGGCGGCCACCTGCCGCGAGATGGTGGACGCCATGCGCTCGCGCGGCGCCGACGCCCGCATCGTGACCTACCCGGGCGCGTATCACTACTTCGACGTGGAGGGGCAGCGGAAGGAGCTGCTGGCCGAGGTGGAGAACGACAACCGGCCCGGCGGCTTCGGCGCGACCGTCTCCTACCAGCCCGAGGCGGCCGCGGACGCGCACCGCCAGATCGAGCAGTTCCTGGCGCGCACGCTGCGGTAGGTCGCCGAAGGGGGCGACTCGGTTAGAACGGGCTCCGCCCTTCGGGGCCGCTCCGAGGCCCGCGCCGATTGCACCGCCCGCCCGGCGCGTGCTAGCGTGAGCCGAACGTTCTTTCCCCATGGACGCGTCGGTCGAGATCGTCAAGCACCTGCTCGGCTCCGTGGCGCACATCCACGCCGAGATCCCGTCGGCCCATCCCTCCACGCGCCACCTCGGCGACGAGCGGATGGGCACCGGCACGATCGTGGATCCGGCCGGGCTGATCCTCACCGTGAATTACGTGGTGATGGGCGCCGAGAGCCTGCAAGTCACGCTCGGGCGCGGCCGTGCGATGCGGGCCGAGATCGTGGCTCAGGACTTCGAGGTCGGCCTGGCTCTCCTGCGGGTGAAGCGTCAGGGCCTGCCCGCGGTGCAGATCGCGGACTCCGAGTCGCTCGAGCGCGGCGCACCCGTGTTCGCGATCGGCTCCACCGGGCCACGCGAGCGCCGGGTGGCGGGCGGGCTCGTCACCTACCTGGGCGAGTTCGAGGCGTACTGGGAGTACATGCTCGATCGCGGCATCATCTCGAGCGCGGCCAATCCCGGCTTCGGCGGTGGGCCGCTCTTCACCCTGGGCGGCAAGATGGTGGGCGTGGTCTCGCTGAACCTGAACGAGATCGCCCGCTGCTCGCTGTCCATCCCGGGCGAGTGCTACCGGCACAACCGGGACGAATTCGTGCGCTTCGGCCGGGTGGTGAGCCGGCCCCAGCGCGCGTGGCTCGGGATCTTCACGCACGTGGTGGACGAGGGCGTGGTGGTGGCGGGCGTGGTGCCAAACGGACCGGGCGCGCGCTCCGGCATCCAGGAGGGCGACGTGATCGTCTCGCTGGATGCGGGTGAGGTGCCGACGCTCAAAGCACTCTACCGCTCGCTGTGGCAGCACGCGCCGGGCGAGAAGATGACCCTCGAGGTCATGCGGGACAACGAGGTCCGCCGCCTGTCGGTGATCGCGGGCGACCGGGCCGACTTCTACAAGCAGATCTCCTGACCGACTGATGAAAAGCGCGCAGGCGGTTGAAAAGGGTCCAGATGCGAGGCGGCGCCCGAGGGCCGCACGCGAGGCGTGGTCGTTCCACCTCGAGCGTGCGGCCGAGGGCGCCAACGATGCAGATGGGCCTTTTTCATCAGCCGGCTAGCGAAGGAGGAGCCGCGGATGGATCTCGGCATCAAGGGCAAGACCGCGCTGGTGGTGGCGGCCAGCAAGGGCATGGGCAAGGCGAGCGCCCTCGGGCTGGCCGCGGAGGGGGCCCGGGTGGTCATGTGCGCCCGCGGCGAAGGTGCACTGAAGGACGCGGCGGCCGAGGTGAAGCAGAAGACGGGCGCCGACGTGCTGGCGCTGCCCGCCGACGCGAGCCGGGCGGGGGACATCTCGCGGGTGGTGGCCGAGGCCAACCGCGCCTTCGGGGGCGTGGACATCCTCGTCGCCAACGTGGGCGGGCCACCGCCCGGCCCCTTCGAGGCGATGAGCGACGAGCAGTGGAAGGCCGCCTTCGAGCAGGTCCACCTGTCGACGGTTCGCTTCATTCGAGAAGTGCTGCCGCACATGAAGCGGTCACGCTGGGGACGCATCCTGGCCATCCAGTCGAGCTCGGTCAAACAGCCGGTCGACGGCCTGGTGCTCTCCAACGGCATCCGGCCCGGTATCGCGGGCCTCTTCAAGACCCTCGCGGGAGATCTGGCCAAGGACAATATCACGGTGAACCTGGTGCTGCCCGGTCGCATCATGACCGACCGGTTCCTCGAGCACCAGACCGACCGGGCCAAGCGCGGCGGGGTCACCCTCGAGCAGCAGATGGAGCTCTCGTCGGCCGACATCCCGATGGGACGCATCGGCACTCCGGATGAGTTCGCGGCCATGGTGGTCTTTCTCGCCTCGGCCCGCGCCTCCTACGTCACCGGGGTGGCGGTGCAGGTCGACGGCGGGCTCATCCGGAGCGTGGTCTAGACGGTTCTGGCCGCCGAGGGCGGACGCGACCCGGTGATCGCAGCGCTCCGGACGGCGATCGCGAGCTTCCGCACCCGCCGCGGGATGTTCGTCGCCTCGGGCCTGGCGTTCAACTTCATCGTCGGCCTCATCCCGCTGCTCTTCTTCGTGATCTCGGTCGCCGGCTTCGTGCTCAGCCGGAAGACGGTGATGGAAGCCGTCCTCGGCCAGATCTCGGCGATCGTGCCGGTCTACAAGAACGAGCTGCACGACACCCTCGCCGCGATCATCCGGCGCCGGCGCCTGTCGAGCCTGCTCGGCACCGGAGTGCTCCTGTTGTTCTCGAGCCAGCTCTTCAACGCGATCCGGCTCGTGCTGAGCGACATCTTCGGCTTCCGGGGCGGCCCTGGCTTCCTGCGTGGCCTGCTGCGCGACGTGGTGATGGTCATCGCGATGGGCGTGCTCTTCCTGGGCAGCCTCGTCATCAGCGACATCTTCGGCTGGCTGAAGATCCTCGTCTTCCAGACCATCGGGGCGCCCACGCAGTGGGTGCGCTCATGGTCGCTCGCCCTGGCCCTGGCCTTCAGTACCGCGTTCTTCTTCGTGCCCTACCGCTACTTCCCGCACCGGCGGGTGCCCGCGGGGGCCGCGCTGGCCGGCGCCCTGCTGGCCGCGGTGCTGTGGGAGACGGCCAAGCAGATCTTCCGCTGGTACATCCTGTCGTTCGGCGTGTACGACCAGGTGTACGGGCCCCTCGGCGTGCTGGTGGCCCTGGCCATGTTCGCGTACTACTCGGGCGTGGTCTTCATCCTGGGCGCCGAGTTCGCGGCCGCCCTGATGACGAAGGGCCGTCGGACCTGACTTCTGCCGCTCCGCCGGTGAGGCGTCTGTGCTAGGGTGAGGCCGTCATGGCCGACCCTTTGCCCCCGCCGCTGCACGGCGTGCGGGTTCTCGAGCTGGCCCATCTCATCGCCGGTCCCATCTGCGGCATGTACCTCGCCGACATGGGCGCCGACGTGGTGAAGGTGGAATCGCGGGAGGCGCCGGACGCCGGCCGCTCGGTGTACGCGCGCGCGATGCGCAACGGCGAGGGCGTGCTGCACCTCACCGTCAATCGGAACAAGCGCGCGATCTGCCTCGACGTCAAGCGGCCGGAGGGCCGGGCCGCGTTCCGGCGGCTAGCCGCCTGGGCCGACGTGATCATCGAGGGCTTCCGCGGGGGCGTGGCCGAGCGGCTCGGCATCGACTACGACTCGATCAAGTCGGTGAACCCGCGCCTGATCTACTGCTCCATCTCCGCCTTCGGGCCCGAGGGCCCGTGGCGCGAGAAGCCCGGCCTCGATTCGCTCGCGCAGGCCCTGGGCGGGCTCATGGCCATCACCGGCGAGCCCGACGGCGGCCCGGTCCTCTGCGGCGCGCCGGTGGCGGACACCCTGGGCGGGATGCTGGCGATCCAGGGCGTGCTCACCGCGCTGATCGCGCGGGCCGCGACCGGACAGGGGCAGCGCGTGGACGCTTCGCTGCTGAACGGCATGCTGTTCGCGCACACCGCGCGCCTGTCCGTGTTCCACGAGACCGGCGAACCGCTGCCGCGCTACGGTAGCGGGCATCCCGAGATCGTACCCTATCAGGCCTTCGAGGCGCAGGACGGTTGGCTCTTCGTGGCGGCGTGGGTGGATCGGCTCTGGCTGCCCTTCTGCAAGGCGGTGGGTCAGGACGCGCTCGGGGTGGATCCACGCTTCGCGACCCCGAAGGACCGACTCGCGCATCGCGCCGAGCTTCAGGCGATCCTGGCCCCGGTCTTCCGCACGCGGCCGGTCGCGGCGTGGATGGAGGCACTCGAGCAGGCCGACGTGCTGTGCGCGCCCGTCAACGACTATCCCGGGCTGGTGCGCCACCCGCAAGTGGTGGCCACCGGCTTCATCACCGAGCAGGCCCACCCGAGGGCGGGCCGCTTCAAGACGGTGGCGACCCCGGTGAAGCTCGAGAAGACCCCGGGCACCATCCGCACGCCGGCGCCCCTCCTGGGCGAGCACAGCGAGGCGGTGCTGACCGAAGCCGGGTTCACGAAGGCGGAGATCGAGCAGCTGACCGCGCGCCGCATCATCTGAGCCCAATCACGACGGAGGCGTGTTCCATGATGCTCAAGGACAAGGTGGCGGTGGTCACGGGGGCGGCGCGGGGCATCGGCCGAGAGATCGCGCTGCTCATGGCGAAGCACGGCGCCAAGGTGGTCGTGAACGACTACGGCGGCGGGGCGGACGGCGCGGGCGACGCGCGCGGCCCCGCCGACGACGTGGTCAACGAGATCAAGGGGCAGGGCGGACAGGCCGCGGCCAGCTACGACTCGGTGGCGAGCATGGCGGGCGGCCAGCGCATCGTGCAGACCGCGCTCGATCACTTCGGCCGCATCGACGTGGTGGTGAACAACGCGGGCATCCTCCGCGACCGCATGATCTTCAACATGACCGAGGAGGAGTGGGACGGCGTCGTCAACACGCACCTCAAGGGCACCTTCGCGGTGACCCGCGCGGCGGTGCCCCACATGCGCGAGCGCAAGTGGGGCCGCATCATCAACATGACGTCCACCTCGGGCCTGGTCGGCAACATCGGCCAGGCCAACTACGCGGCGGCCAAGCTCGGCATCGTGGGCTTCACCAAGGTGGTGGCCCTCGACATGGCGCGCTACAACGTGACCGCCAACTGCATCTCCCCGTTCGCGTGGACCCGCATGATCGGCACCATCCCCACCGAGACCGAGGCCCAGAAGGCCCGCGTCGAAAAGATCAAGAAGATGGGCCCCGAGCACATCGCGCCGGTCGCGGTCTTCCTCGCCACCGACGAGGCCAAGGAGATCTCCGGCCAGGTCTTCGGGGTGCGCGGCAAGGAGGTCATGCTCTTCGGCCACATGCGGCCGGTGCGCAGCATCCACCACGACCTCGGCTGGACGCCCGAGCGCCTCGCCGCCATGTTCCCCGGCACGCTCAAGCACCACCTGGCCCCGCTCGACACGTCGGGCCAGTACTTCAACTACGATCCGATGGTGTGATCGCGGCGGGATGCGCCGCGCGCCGCAGCTGATCCGGCTCGCGCTCCTCCTCGCCGCGGTGCTGGCCTCCCCGGCCGCCGCGGCCGAGCCGGGCCTCCTGGTGACCGTGGGCGAGGTCACCGACGCCTCGGCGGTCATCTGGGTGCGGGGAGTGGCCTGGGGCGAGGTCTCCATCCGCTACGAGCCCGTGCCTCGCGCCACCGACCCGCCGCCCGCCGGTCCCGCGGGGGCGCGCGGCGACATCCGGGTGACGCCGAGCCAGAACCTCACCGGCAAGCTGCTCCTGCAGCCGCTCGAGCCGGCCACCCGCTATCGCTACACCGTCTCGCAGAACGGCGTGCAGATCGCGGGTGAGTTCGTCACCGCTCCGGGGCCCACGGTGGCCCTGCCGGTGCGCTTCGTCTGGAGCTCGGGCCTCGGCAGCAGCGGCAACTGTCGCAAGCCCGGCTCGGGCTATTCGATCTTCGGCGCGCTGGCCCGGATCCCCGCCGACTTCTTTCTGTTCGTGGGCGACACCATCTACGCCGATCAGGTCTGCGGCGGGCGCCCGCGCCAGGCCGGCTACGATTTCGTGGCGAAGCGCCTTGCCGATTTCTGGTCCAAGCACCGCTACAATCGCGAGGACCCGGCGGTGCAAGCGTTCTACCGACGCACGTCGGTGTACGCGATCTGGGACGACCACGAGGTCCGTGGCAACTTCGCGGGCCCCGGCGAGCCGCTGATGGAGTCGGCGCGCCGCGCCTTCATCGAGTACTTCCCGATCCAGCCTCCGCACGACGAGCCGGGACGGCTCTATCGCAAGTTCCGCTGGGGCGCGCTCCTCGAGGTCTTCATCCTGGACACGCGGCAGTATCGCAGCCCCGGCGCCATGCACGACGGCTCCGGCAAGACCATGCTGGGGGCCCCACAACGACGGTGGCTGATCGAGTCGGTGAGCGGATCGAGCGCGGTGTGGAAGGTGGTGGTCTCGAGCGCGCCGCTCTCGGTGCCCACCGGGGGGCGCATTCACGATTCCTGGAGCAACGCCAACGCGCAGGGTGTGCCCGAGGAGCACGGCGGAGGCTACGCGATCGAGCGCGACGCCATCCTGCGCACGCTGCGCCAGCGCGGCGTGCGCAACCTGATCTTCCTGGCCGGCGACGCCGACCACGCCGAGCTGGTCCGGCACCAGCCGGCCGCCGAGTGGGCGTTCCACGAGTTCATCGCGGGCCCGCTGTCGGCAACGCCGGGGCGGCCTCGCCCGCTCGACACGGGCCTGAACCCGCGCTCGCTCGCGAGCCTGGGCGGCGTGGCCAACTTCGGCGACGTGTCCATCGATTCCGACGGGCTCACCGTGCGCATCCTGGACGGCGAGGGTCAGGTGCGCGCCACCGAGACCGTCGCCCCCGAGTAGCGCCGCCGACCCGGACACGCCGATTGACCAGGTAGATCCCCGCCGCGACCAGGATCGCGGCCGCGCCCAGGTTGCCGGTCAGCCGGTCGCCGAGCACGAGCCATCCCGCCAGGACGCCGAAGAGCGGCGTCCAGAACGCGAAGGCGGCGAGGGCCGACGCCGGATAGCGCTGCAGCAGCCAGAACCAGATGAGGTACGACACGAACGCCACGATCACCGCCTGATACGCCATCGCAGCCACCACCGGCGTGGTCAGTGCGATCACGCCCCGCTCGCCGACGATCGCGGAGAGGCCGATCAGCACGACCGCCGAGATCGAGAGCTGGTAGAACAGGGTGCGGTGCGGCGTCACGCGCGCATCCCGCCGGGCCTTGACGATGACGGTGTTGGCGCCCCAGACCAGGCCGCCGGCCAGCTCGAGGCCGTCGCCCAGCAGCTCGCGGCGTGAGGGCAGGTGGAGCCCGTCGACGAAGGCCAGGCACAACCCCACGAAGGCCACCATGAGCCCGGCGGCCCGCGTCCACGTCAGCCGCTCCTCGGGGATGAACACGTGGGCGCCCAGGGCCACGAAGAACGGCGCCGCGTAGAGGAAGATCACGCTGCGCGAGGCGGTGGTGAACGCGAGCCCGCCGTAGATGAAGACGAACTCGGCGGCGAAGAGCACGCCGAGCAGCAAGCCGTAGCCCCACGTGCCGTCGCGGACGAGCAGCGGCTCGCCGCGGAGCCGGCACCACCCCCAGAGCAGGACGGCCGCGACCAGTGAGCGCAAGCCGGCGCCCAGGAGCGGCGACACGCCGCCGAGGCTGATCTTGATGGCGACCTGGTTGAACCCCCACGCCACGCAGCACAGCACCAGGATGCCGGCGGCGATGCCGCCGAGCCGCTCGGACCCGCTCACGCCCGAGCTCGCCGGTAGCCGGCCAGGGCCAGCAGCGCCAGGCTGGCCACGCTGAGGCCGACGCCGGCCCATTCCGCGACGCCCGGGCGATGCTCGAGCTCGACTTCAGTCACCCCGGTCGGGATCGCCACTTCGACCAGGCCAAGACCGCCGCGCCGAACGGGCACGACCCGGCCGCCGACGCGAGCGACCCAGAGTGGTGAGTAGGCGACCGACAGCCCGACCCAGCCCCCGGCCGCCCCGGAGACCACCGGAATGCGCCAGCGTTGGAAGCCGGTCGGCTCGGGCCCACTGGGCGCCGGCGGCAGATCGAAGACGATGAAGGGGCCTATTCGCATCCGGTGCACAACCGTTGGGTTCTCTGAGAGAAACGGCGAGCGCCGTGCATCCTGGTCGAGGGTCACCACCGTGGAGACTCCGAGCGGGCGCATCAGTCGGTCGAACGTTGCCGGGTCGAGCGCATCGAGCGGCCGGCCGAAGAGGCTCTCGCCGTCCAGCTGCTCGGCCAGGCGCGTGAGCGGATGATTGGCGGCCGAGCCCGTGTAGACCAGTCCCGCGACCGGCGACGGGTGCGTGAAGGTGCCGCCCACGATGCCGCGGCCGGTGCGGATCGGGGTGAGCGCGGTGAGGTGCGTGTGCGGGCGCCACCACTCGGGCCGCCAGTCCAGCGGCACGCCGGAGCGCAGGAACAGCACCCGGCCGGGCGGCCCCTTGCGGATCGCCTCCCACACCGCGTCCATCCGCAGCCCGCGGACCGTCAGCGCCTCCTTCGGCCACTCGCGCGAGCGGGGCCAGAGCGACAGCCCCGGCTCGTACGCGCCCCACGAGAGCGGCAGGCACGCGGCGAGGGCGAGCAGCGCGGCCACCACCGGGCGCGCCCGAGACCGAACGAGGCCGGCGAAGCCGATGGTGCCGCCCACGATCAGCGCCCAGTAGAGGCCGTCCATCACCCGGTCGGCGGGCAGCCACGCGATGCCGAGCGGCTCGAGCACGAGCGCGTCCAGCGCGACCAATCCGGCTACCGTGGGAGAGAGCACGAGGAGCCAGCGTGGCTCCGCGGCATCGCGCGGACGCACCCGCCATGCGGCGACGGTCAGCAGGACGAGGACGACGACGATGGGCTGGGCGATCAGACGCCAGGCGAGCCCGCCGAGCGAGAGATCCTGCCACGCGAGGGGCAGCGCCATGTCGAGATGCGCGAGCAGCGGCACGGCCCACACCGCGGTGAGGCCAAGGCCGAGCGCCAGCAGCGCCATGGCGTCGCGCAGGCGGCGCGCGCGGGGCTCGACGTGCGCGGCAGCCAGCAGGATCATGGCCGCCGCGGTCGGCACGTGCGCGGGATGCAGCAGGAGCACGGCCGCGAGGAGCGGCGCCGTAACCAGCGGCGCGCGCGCCGTCCCGTCCGCCCAGCGCAGGAGGCTCCACGCGAGCAGCGGCAGGCAGCCCCAGCCGAGCCGCGCGGCCACGAGGCCCCACCGCAGCCCTTCCTCCACCCCGCTCCGGCAGCCGGCCGACAGCGTGAGCGCCACGAAGCCGCCGGGCAAGGCGAGCCACGGATCGCCCAGCACCCGGCGCAGCAGCGCGTACGTCGCTGCGCCCGGCAGGAGCCACGCCAGCCAGAGCAGGATCTGATACACCGCGCCCTCGCTCAGCGTGTCGAGAGCGGCGCGATGGAGCGCGGCACCGAGCCACGCGAAGCCGGGCGGGTAGTACTGCAGCTCGGCGTAGCCGGCCCACCAGCCCGGATCGAATCGCCACGGCGCGAGCCCGAAGGCGATCGCGTGATGCAGCCGGTAGAGCTGCCCGGGATGATCGTCGAACACGAGCAGGCCGCCGCCGAGAGCCCGCCAGCCGAACGCGGCGCCGAATGCGGCCAACAGGAGCGCGGGAAGCCAGGCCCGAGAGCGGAGCGACGCGCGGGTCACGGGGGCCGATGATACGGCATCGCGTTGACAATCCGCGGCGGGGAGTGTTAAGTAAACGAAATTGTTGTCGACAAATCGGTGGCACCGGTGAGGCCAACCGGCGCCGTGCAGCTCATTCCGGGGCTCAAATCCCCTACCGATGGAGAGGCCAGTGGAGAGATCACCAGGTCTGAAGTGCCGGGAGTGTGGCCGCAGCTACCCCTCCTCCCCGATTCACGTCTGTGAATTCTGTTTCGGCCCCCTCGAAGTCGACTACGACTACCGGCTGATCCGCGGGCGCATCAGCCGCGCCCGCATCGAGGCTGGGCCCCCGTCGATGTGGCGCTACGCGGATCTGCTGCCGCTCGATCCCGACGCGGGCGCGCCGCCGGTGGGCGCGGCGGCGGGATTCACGCCGCTCGTGCGTGCGCGCAACCTGGCCGACGAGTGGGGCGTGAAGGAGCTCTACCTCAAGAACGACTCGGTCTCGCATCCGACGTGCTCGTTCAAGGATCGCGTGGTGGCGATGGCGGTCACCAAGGCGATCGAGTTCGGCTTCGACACGGTGGCGTGCGCCTCCACCGGCAACCTCGCCAACTCGGTGGCGGCCCACGCGGCGGAGGCGCGCCTGCAGGCCTACGTCTTCATCCCTGCCGATTTAGAGCAGGGCAAGGTCATCGGCACGCTGATCTACGCGCCGACCGTCGTCGAGGTGCAGGGCAGCTACGACGAGGTCAATCGCCTCTGCGCCGAGATCGGCGACAAGCACCGCTGGGCGTTCGTGAACATCAATTTGCGGCCCTACTACGCCGAGGGATCCAAGACCTACGGCTACGAGATCGCCGAGCAGCTCGGCTGGCGCGCGCCCGCCCACGTGGTGGTGCCCTGCGCGGGCGGCTCGCTCCTCACCAAGGTCGCGAAGGCCTTCCACGAGCTCGAGGACCTGGGATTGATCGCGGAGGGCCGCCCGCGCATGTACGCCGCGCAGGCGGCGGGCTGCGGGCCGATCGTGACGATGATCAAGGACGACACCGACGTGCTGCACCCGGTGCGCCCGAACACGATCGCCAAGTCGCTGGCCATCGGCAACCCGGCCGACGGCTACTACGCCTACCGGACCGTCAAGGACTCGGGTGGCCATGGCGAGCACGCCACCGACGAAGAGATCATCGAGGGCATGCGCCTGCTCGCCCGCACCGAGGGCATCTTCACCGAGACCGCGGGCGGCGTCACGGTGGCCGCGACCCGCAAGCTGATCGAAGCCGGGCGCATCCCGCGCGACGAGCCGATCGTCATCTGCATCACCGGAAACGGGCTGAAGACTGCGGACGTGCTGCAGGACCGGCTGGGGAGCGACGTCACCATCCGGCCCTCGCTCTCCGCCTTCGACCGGGCGCTGGCCGATTGGAAGTCCAAAACCGCGGCGTAGACCGCCGAGCCGAGGAGACAAGAATGGCCGTTCTGGTTCGCATTCCCACCCCGCTCCGCTCGTTGACCCGGGGCGCTGCCGAGGTGCAGGCCGACGCATCCACCGTCCACGACCTGATCGACGTGCTCGAGAGCCAGTATCCCGGGCTCCGGGACCGGCTGGTGGAGAACGGCGGTGAGCTGCGCCGCTTCATCAACATCTACATCAACCAGGAGGACATCCGCTTCCTCCAGGGCGCCAGCACCACGCTCAAGCAGGGCGACGAGGTCTCGATCGTGCCCGCCATCGCGGGCGGCGCAGGTCGATGACAGAGGCCCATCTGCTTCGTTGGCGCCCTCGGCCGCACGCTCGCCTTCATCCTCAACATGCCTACCGCATGTTGACCGTGGGCCACTCGAGCCGCGAGACGCCTCGCGTGCGGCCATCGGGCGCCGCCTCGCATCTGGACCTCTCTCATCAGCCTGCGGCTGGAAGCTGGCGGTCATGATCTCGAAGCGCGTCCAGGGGTTCACCGAGTCGGTGATCCGGGAGATGACCCGGGTCAACAACCAGTACGACGGGATCAATCTCGCCCAGGGGATGCCGAACTTCCCGCCGCCCCGCGAGCTGATCGAGGCGGCCCACCGGGCCATCGACGGCGATTTCCACCAGTACGCGATCACGTGGGGCACGCCCCGGCTGCGACAGGCGATCGCCGAGAAGTATCGCCGGCTCTACGGCATGGACGTGGAGGCCGACCGCCACGTCACCGTCTGCTGCGGGTCCACCGAGACCATGCTGGCCACGCTGCTGGCGGTGCTGAACCCGGGCGATCAGGTCATCATCTTCGAGCCGTTCTACGAGAACTACGGCCCGGGCTGCATCATCGCGGGGGCCGAGCCGGTGTGGGTCCCGCTGGAGCCGCCCGACTTCTCGTTCGACTCCGATCGCCTTGCGCGCGCGGTCACCGAGCGGACCCGCGCGATCGTGTTCAACAGCCCGAACAACCCGTCCGGGAAGGTCTTCTCGCGAGCCGAGCTGCAGGTCATCGCCGACGTCTGCCTGAAGCACGACCTGCTCGCCATCACCGACGAGATCTACGAGCACATCGTCTACGACGGCCTCGGGCACACCCCGATCGCGACCCTGCCGGGCATGGCCGATCGCACCGTGACGATCTCCGGGATCTCGAAGTCCTACTCGGTGACGGGCTGGCGCGTCGGCTACGCGGTGGCCAGCCCGGAGCTGTCGCTCGGCATCCGGCGCGCGCACGACTTCATCACGGTGGGCGCGCCGCACCCCCTGCAGGAGGCCGCGGTCACCGCACTGGGGCTGCCCGACGCCTACTACGCCCACCTGCGCGGGAGCTACCAGGCCCGGCGGGATCTGCTGCTCGGCAAGGTTGAAGAGGCGGGCTTCGTGGCCTACAAGCCCCGCGGCGCCTACTACATCCTCACCGAGGCGGAGCACTTCATGAAGCAGCACGGCTGCCGCGACGATCACGAGTTCGCGCTGCACCTGATCCGCGACGTCGGCGTGGCCACCGTGCCCGGCTCGTCCTTCTACGCCCACGGCGAGCTGGGCCGAACCAAGATCCGCTTCTGCTTCCCCAAGACCGACGACATGCTGATCGAGGCGGGACGCCGGCTGCAGAAGCTCCGGCCGTGAGCCTCCGCGGGGCCGCGCGCGCCGTCTTCGACGCCGCGCTGCGGGCCGCCGACGTAAATCCGCTGGTCCGCCGCGCCCTCGCCGACCCGCCGTTGCCTGACACCGCGCCCGTCCGCGTGGTGGGGGCGGGGAAGGCCTCGGGCGCCATGGCGGCGGCGGCCGAGCAGGTTCTGGGTGACCGGATCGCCGATGGCCTCGTCGTGGTCAAGGACGGCTACCGCGCCGACACCCACCGCGTGCGCCTCGTCGAGGCCGGGCATCCTGTCCCGGACGTGCGCGGCGAAGCCGCGGCGCGCGAGATCCGCGCGATCGCGGAGAGCGCGACCGCAGACGACGTGCTGCTGGTGCTGGTCTCGGGCGGCGGCTCCGCGCTGACCCCCGCGCCGGCGCCGCCGATCACGCTCGCCGACAAGCAGGCGATGACCCGGCTGATGCTCGCGGCCGGCGCCACCATCAACGAGCTCAACGCGGTCCGCAAGCACTGCTCGCTGTTCAAGGGCGGCCAGCTGGCGCGCGCCGCCGCGCCGGCCACGGTGCGCGCGCTGCTGCTCTCGGATGTGATCGGCGACCGGCTCGACGTCATCGCCTCCGGCCCGACCGCCCCCGACGCCTCGACCTACGCGGACGCCCTCGCGATCCTGGACCGCTTCGACCTGCGATCGCGCGCTCCGAAGTCGATCGTCGAGCGTCTGGAGGCCGGAAAGCGAGGCGAGATCCCGGAGACGCCGAAGCCCGACGACCCGGTCTTCCGCCACGTGACGAACACCGTGATCGGCAACAACCGGTTGGTGGTCGACGCGGCGGCGGACGAGGCGGTGCGGCTCGGCTACGGGCCCCACGTCCTCACGCGGTCGCTCGAAGGCGAGGCACGCCAGGTCGCCGCGCGGCTGGTGGCGCTCGCCCGCGCGATCCGCGAGGGCCGCGGGCCGGTGGCCGCGCCGGCGTGCGTGATCGCGGCGGGCGAGACCACGGTGACGGTGCGAGGAGGCGGCCGGGGCGGGCGCTGCCAGGAGTTCGCGCTCGCCGCCGCGCTCGAGATGGACGGCGCCGACGGCATGGTAGCGCTGGCGGCGGGCACCGACGGCACCGACGGGCCCACCGACGCGGCGGGCGGCATCGTCGACGGCCAGACCGCGGGGCGGGCGCGCGCGCTGGGGCTCGATCCACGGGCGCGGCTCGAGGACAACGATGCGAATCCGCTCCTGGCCGCCGTCGGCGATCTGGTGGTGACCGGCCCGACGAATACGAACCTGCTCGACCTGTACCTGCTCCTGGTCGAGCCGCGGGGCGGCCAGCAACGTGTCTGACCAGCCTCCGTTCGAGCGCGGGCTTCGCCCGGGCCATCCCGGTTTTGGGGAAGCTTGGAGGGGGCCCCCTCCAAGACTTCAGAAGGGGCCCCCTTCGACGATCTAGGGCGCGCGGTATTCCGCGATGATCTCCAGGATGCGCTGCCGAACCTGCTCGCGCGTGGTCGGGTCCGACAGGTCCTTGCCTATCGCCTCGTCCTCGAGCGCAAACATCTTGACGAAGCGCGGCGGCTGACCCGGCGGCCTGCGCTCCACGAAGGACCCCGAGCCGTCCAGCACGCCGTCCCACGTCTCGCGCAGCAGCGCCCAGAACGCTTCGCGGGGAGCCGCGAACACCCGGGCGCCGTCGCACTCGACGTCCGGCAGTCGCACGTACCAGTTCTTGCCCAGCTCCCGCACCAGCGGGGTGCGCACGCCGTCGCGGTCGATCGTCTTGACGTTGTTCTGGCGCTCGATCCAGCTGCCGCCTCCCGCGGGACCGTAGATCACGAGGCGCGTGCTGCGATCGAGCGCCTGGTAGTCGGAGCGGCCCATGTCGCGCGTCTCGCGTCCGGGGATCGGCGCGTAGTTCGAGCACGACCACTCGGGATACGCGCGGTCGTCGCTCCAGGGCGCCGCGCACTGATACCGCGGGCCGTCGTCCAGATTGGTGACCCGGCGTGTCCATCGGCCGGGCGCGGCGGTGAGATCCCGCACCTCCCACCGGTACGGGGTCACGAAGTCATAGAGGAAGCGCGCGTCGTACTGCCAGTCCTCGGACTGGTGCCGAAGCTCCGTGCCGGGTCGGATCGCGCCGCCGAGGTCGGCGAGGAAGAGGATGCGGCGCAGCCAGACCCGGTGAGGGGAGAGGACCTCGGCGGTGATCCACTCCTTCGCCGACTTGTCGCGGTTGACGTCGTACACGCGCGGATCCCGCACGTAGCCGGGCTGGAGATCCTCGACCTCCACGTAGCTGTAGTCGACCAGGAAGCAGCCGGTCATGCCGCGGATCGCCTGCAGGCCGCGAGACAGCGGCGTCTCGTCGGCCCGAGCGACCGGGAGCCAAGCGAGGAGAAGACACGAGGCCAGGAGCATCCGCCGCATGCCTCAGGGTGGCCTCCGCCTGCGCGTCTGTCAACCGAAGGCGCCGGGCCATGGCTAGAACCGCACGCGGACACGGTAGACGAGGGTCGTGGCGCCGTCCTTCGGCACGGACAGGGTGAAGCGGGCGGTGTGCGCCTGGGGCTTGGCGTGCGGGTGCGTGCTCTTCACCATCTCCCAGTCGCCGGGCAGCGGCTCGTTCACCTCCACCGTCACCGGCTCGGTCTTGTGGTTGCGCAGAGTGACCTCCCACTCGACCTCGTAGAGATTGCTGCCGAGGCGCTTCCAGTCTTTCTGCACGCGCTCGCCCACCACGTCGAAGGCCTCGCCCATCTTGATGCGCACGCGCTCGTCTTTCGGGGTGTGGTCGATCCAGTCCTCGCCGATCAGCTGCTCGCTGCCCGAGGTGTCCGCCTTATACACGCGCACGCGGCCCTTGGGCAGCGGCATGCCGAGGCCGCGATCCTTGGCGTTGCGGATGTCCAGGTACACGCCGACCTTCTGGTTCGAGATCGGCGTGCCGTACTGGCTGCGGAAGTAGCTCGCCGCGCCGTTGTAGATGAAGCGCTTGTCCACCGGGATGTCGGCGGCCGACAGGAGCGCCAGCTGCTTGGTCTGACTGTCCTTGATGGTGGTGCGCCCGTCCAGGGTGTAGAGGTGGTACTCGAAGAAGCCCTCCGACCTGAAGTCGCGGTCGGGCGCCGCCGGGGCGGCCTTGGCCGCCACCTCCATCGCCTGCCGCACGTCTTCCCGTGACCGGGCCCGGTTGATGTCGCCAGCCACCAGCTTGAGCGCCGCGTCACGGTAGGTCGCCCCGCTCTGGTTGGTGATCGTGACCCAGCCGGTCAGGTCGGTGCGCGTGTCGGCCGCGTTGATGAGCATGACGTAGTCCGCCTTCCAGCTGATGCCGCCGGTCAGGTACGACGCCTCCACCCGCTGCGGGGTCGGGCGCGTGTTCCGCAAGAGCCACGCCAGCGTCGGCTTGGACACCAGGTTCTCCGGCAGCGCCGGCAACACCACGCTGCCGAAGTGCCCCATGTGAATCTGGCCGTTGATGTCGTAGACGGGACCACGCGTCGACAAGAGCGTCGCCTCCTGGTACGAGCCGTTCCCCTGGTAGAGGCGGACTTTGCGGCCCACGTACTTCTCCATCAGCTTCTCGCTCGACAGGAGATCGTACTCGTAGTTCTGCTCCAGGATGCGCAGGCCGGCCGGGTCGGTGAGCGAGCGCAGGTGCACCGAGGTGGGATCGATCTGGGCCGCCACGTCGGCGAAGCGCGCCTCGGTCACGCCCGCGTCGAGGCGGACCTCGCGCACGTCCTTCACCAGGCCGAGATTGCCGTTGTAGATCGTGACCAGGACGTCGCGCTGGTCGGCGCCCGTGATGCTCACCGGGGCGGCGCTGGCGATGGGCGGCAGACCCAGCGCCAGGGCCAGGATGAAGGCGATCAGCTGTCTCGTCGGCGTTGCCATCGTATCCTCCAGGACCGGAATCGTGTCGCTGGAGAGTTGGACCGCACCGCGAGACGAAAGTTCCCGGCTACTCCAGTCGAAGGATGAGGTGGACCTGGCTGGGCAGGTCGGGCCGCTCGGACTCGACGCGCCACGGCCCGATGGACCCCAGGGCCTGCGCAAATTCCGCGTAGCGCGCCTGCGGGACCACGGCTTCCACCACCGTCGCGTCGTCCTCGCGGCGGCGCTCGGTCTGGCGCCCCCCCACCTGGGCAATCAGCTGCGCCAGGTCACGCTCGGCCGCGTCGCGGTCTCGGACCGCCACGCGCGCCACCACGTCCGCGGATGGCCGCGCGCGCTTCGCCGCGATCCCCGGCGCGGCGGGCGCCACGCGGGCCGAGCCGCCGGCGCGCTCGAGCGCCTTCTGGCCGGGCTCCGCCTCCGACCGCGGGGCGCTCTGCGCGGGGCGTTCCACGCGGGCGGCCGGCGCGTCGGCCTGCGGAGCCGGCGTCGCCTCCTGCCGGGTCGCGGGCGGCGGCGCGGGCTTCGCGGGCGGGGGCGTCTCGGCGGATGACATGGCCGGTGGCGGCGGTGACGACGGCGCGACAACCGCTGGAGGCGGAGCCGGGGCCGCGGGCGCGGGGCTGCCTGGGGGCGGCGCCGCCTGCCGGGCAACCGGCGCGTCGCGACGCGCCTCGCCGAGGCGTGCGTCCCGGTCGGCGGGCGGCGCGGGCTTCGCCTCCTTCCGTGCATCGGTGAGGCGCGTGGGCGGCTCGAAGCGGGCGGGCGGCGCGGGCGCCTCGTAGCGCGTCGCCTCCCGCAGCGCCGGCGTGCGCTCGAAGGTGTACGCGGCGAGCAAGGCCACCATGATGAGTGCGGTCGCCTCGGCGGGCAGCTTGGCCGAGAGGGGCAGGAACACCGCGGCGGCAAGGCGCCGGTACCACGGCCGCGGCCGCGCGGCGGCCACCACCCGATCCACGAAGCCGACCGGCGCGGGCGCGGGAACGACACGGTGGAGCAGCCCGACGGTCTGGCGAAGGCGCTCCAGCTCGCGCCCACACTCCGCGCAGCCCTCGAGATGCGCCGCGACCGTGCGCCGCTCGTCCGGCGTCAGCGCCTCGTCGAGCAGGGCGGACAGTGACTCCCGCGCCTCGTCGCACGTCATGGCAGAAAGCGCTCCAGCTTGTCCTTGAGATCGGCGCGGGCCCGGTGCAGCCGCGATCGCACGGTGCCTAGCTCCAGCTCGAGCGCCTGGGCGATCTCCTCGTAGGCCAGGCCCTCGATGTCGCGCAGCACCACCACGATACGCCGCTCTTCGGGCAGCTCCGCGATGGCCCGCGCCAGCGCCGCTTCGAGCTCGCTCTGCTCGAGTGCGGCGTCCGGTCGTCGGCGGTCGTCGGCGAGCCGCACCAGCATCTCGTCACCCTGTCGCACCAGCCGTCGCTCGGCGGAGGCGAGCCGATTGAGACAGAGTCGCGAGGTGATGGCGTAGAGCCAGGTCGACAGCTTCGCGTCACCTCGAAACTCGCCGAGGGCGCGGTGAGCTCGGATGAAGGCTTCCTGGGCCACGTCCTGGGCTTCCGCTGCGTTCCCGAGCATTCGAAGGGCGACGCCGAACACGCGATGCTGATACGCGGTCACCAGCTCCTCGAAGGCGGACGCCTCGCCGGCCCGCAGCCGGTCCAGGAAGCGCGGCGCATCGCCTGCCTCCGCCTCTCGCACGGTTAGACCATACCGCGTCCCCGAAGTTCCTCCCGCAGAAAAGCCGCCGTGACGCGGCGTGGACCGCCGGGCCCTCGGCGGGCGTGGTAGACTCCGCCGCGCCATGGACAAGCGCGCGCGCGTGATGGCCGCGCTCCGCCGGGAGCCCGTCGATCGTCCGCCGGTCTCGTTCTGGCGCCACGTCCCCGACGTCGATCACACCGCGCCGGGCCTGGCCGAGGCGATGCTCGCCTTTCAGCGGCGCTGGGACCTCGACTTCGTGAAGGTGATGTCGAGCGGCGTCTACTGCGTGGAGGACTGGGGCTGCCAGGTGGCCTATCGCGGGTCACCGTACGGCGCCAAGCAGTGCACCAAGCACGCGGTGGAGCGCCGCGCCGACTGGGATCGGATCCGCGCGCTCGATCCCGGAGCGGGCGCGCTCGGCCGCGAGCTGGAGGCGGTGCGCCTCCTCGCGCGCGGGCGAGCCGACGACGCGCCGATCCTGCACACGCTGTTCTCGCCGTTGACGGTCGCGCGCAAGCTGGCCGGTGATCGCGCCGTGACCGACCTCCGAGAAGCCCCCGACACAGTCGAGCCGGCACTGGAGGCCATCACCGAGACGATGGCGCGGCACGCGCAGGCCGCGCTCGCGGCCGGCGCAGACGGCCTCTTCTTCGCGACCCAGGCCGCGACCCCGGAGGTAGTCAGCGCCGACGAGTGGTCGCGCGGCGAGCTGCCCAGGATGCGGCGGATGCTGGAGACGGTGGCAGGCGCCTCGGCCTTCACGTTGCTGCACCTGCACGGGCGCGACATCTACTTCGACCGGGCCGCGACGCTGCCGGTGCACGCAATCAACTGGCACGACCGCCTCACCGGGCCGACGCTCGCCGAGGCGCGCGGTCACTTCAGTGGCGGGCTCGTGGGCGGGCTCGCCGAATGGCGGACGCTCCTACATGGCCCGGCGGACGCGGCCGCGGCCGAGGCGCGCGATGCGATCGCGCAGGCGGGAGGTCGCGGCATCCTGGTCGGCCCGGGCTGCGTGCTGCCGCTGGCCACCCCGGACGCGCACCTGGCCGCGGTCGTCAGCGCGGTCAAGGGAGCCCGATGAGCGAGCTCCGCTGAAGCGTGATGCCAAGCGGGCGCTGCTCACCGGAGCGGCGAAGCGCTCCTAGTGTTGGAAATTCCTCGACGAACGTTCACGCGCCCACGGGGTTATCCACGAGCCGCCCACGGAAATTGTGTAGAAGTGCAAGCCCCCGCAACGCCCGCCGAACGCATCAGGTCGCCCGCAGCGCTGTCTCTTCTCGGACAGATCAGTCCGGCCAATTCTACTTCCGTGCCGGCACATATCCCTTCGCTCGCATGCACTTGTCGAAGGCGTCTCGATCCAGCGGCGGCAGCGGCGACGGTCTGGGATCCTGGACCTCACCGATCGATGCCTCGGTGCACGCCGCCTCATCGGCTCTCTGCTGGCGCTCCGCGACCCCGGGCTTGGTGAAGACCGTTGCTTGGCCTCCGCACCCGACCAGCATGGTTGCCATCAGCAGCAAAGGAGTGAATCGCCACCTGTTCAGTCGGCCCATACGCTCGCGATCCTTTCCCGTGACCGATCGAGAAGCCTCTGCACTTCAGCCGGTGGGACCGCAAACGAAGGCCGAGCCGGCGACGAGAGGATGAGCCGTGGTCGCACAACTCGAGAGCCGGAGAGAAAGCGGCCAGCTAGACGAGTCGAAGACGGGTCCGTGAGGGCGATCAGCCCACGAACCCGTCGAGTTGCGGGTGGGCCCTCAGCTCGCCTGACTCTTGCTGCGCCGACGCCACCGGGCCAGGCCGGCCCCCGCGAGCGTCGAGCCGAGCAGCAGCAGCGTGGCCGGCTCCGGTACCGGCGCCACCGCCGAGGACACCTCGACCGTGAAGCTACCGATGAAATCATCTAACCCCCCCGGGCCACTACCCGGGATGCTGTCGAATGGAGAGACGTGGTCGTTTCCCAGCGAGGGCGCATTCCACACAAAGCTCGTCAACTTCACCGTCAGCACCCCATCGGCGAAGGTCAGCGACTGGGGGTTGCTCACGTCGTTGAAGGAGAGGTCGACCGTAGTCGCATTCGACGCGGCGATGAGTCCGGTCCCGGGATTGTCCGTCGCGTTAACACCCACGAGTCCCGGGGTCGAGGTATTGCCGTTGAAGAACAGGCCCAGGCTCACGATCCCGGTGGGATTGGCCTGATCGCCAGGGGCGCCGAATATCTGAAACGTCGTCGTTCCCGACGGCAAACTCTGATTGATCGAGGTGCCACTGTCGTTCCCGGGGTTGAGGAAGGGGGGCGGAGTTCCCGTCGCCAGATACAGGTTGAAAATGCCATCCCCGCCCAGGGTGTTCCAGATCTGTCCACCGGAATCAGCGCCGGTGTCGAGGCTTGAATAGAGGATGGCTCCCGAGAGATTGGTCGCGGCGACGGGCCCGCTCACCACGAGGAGACCGACCAACGCCAAAAGCAGGCTTGCCGACCGATGTGCACGCATGATGTTGCTCCGTTCCCGCTCGCGACGGACCAACCGAGATGGCAGAGAAGCAAACTATCATCGGGCGATCCGTAAAGGTCAAGGCCCAAATGCGCCGTCGGCAGACGAAAGTGGCGCGCGGGCGCTGCCCCTACACGTGCTCGTCGGTAGAAACGACCCGCTCACTCAGTGGCTGCCGTGCAAATCTCGCAGGTCAGCCGTGTCGCCGCGCTCGAAGCCGTCGGGAACCGGCGCTCAAGGCCCGCCACTCCGCGTCGGACAGCGGGAGCGGCCTGGTGGCGCCGGTCATGGCACGGACGGCGACCATGGTGCGGCGCGACACCGCCTTCATCGGGGGTTTTCGCCTGGCGCCACCCGGGGACCGGCTCATGGCCTATGTTCAGCGCTCGCTCAGCGGCCGGAACGTCGCATCAGGTCGTCCCGGAATCCATCCCGGAGTCCGGCTCGTCGCGGCTAAAGGACACCCCGCCGATGACGAGATACCACACGGGTAGCTGGACCAGCATCAGGAAGGCGCCGAGCGGCGAGAACGACCACACGGTCAACACGAGGCCGGCGAGGCTGCATGTCAACCCGATCACCATCAGGACGGCCCGCACGACGCGGCACGCCGGCTCGGGTCCCATCCAGCCGGTCGATTCGATGTAGAGCCACGCCACGAGGGCGGGAAGGGAGACCGCGACCAGGCCGATGATGGTGCCGGAGCGGGCGACCGAGCCGGAGGCCACGATCACTGTGAAGAGCAGCCCGGTGACGAAGGCGAGATAGGGCCCGAGGGCCGAAGTCCAGCTGGGCTGCCCGCTCAGCATCTCCCGCATTGCGACCTCCGTCGACGCCGGAGTATAGGCGATGCGCGCACGACGCGCCGTTCGAAATCGACTGTGAGAGACTGAGGCATGCGCGAACGCTGGTGGATGCAGACGGGTGACATGGCGGTACGGCTGGTCTGGAGACTGCTCTGGAGCTGGCGCCGGTAGGATCCCGCTGCCTCGGGTGAGCCGCCCCACGTAGACCCCCACCACAGAGGGCCGGGGCGGGCGGCAGGCCCCGAGCCGTGTGCTACTATTCGTCGGTGCGTATGTCACCGACGAATCTGCTCGATCTGTCTCCCGCCGAGATGGAGCAGCTGGCCGAATCGCTGGGCGCGCCACCCTACCGGGGCCGCCAGCTCGCGAGCTGGATCTTCACCAAGGGCGTGGTCGACGTCGACGCCATGTCCGACCTGCCTCGCGACTTCCGAGCCGCCCTCGCGCAGTCGACGCGCCTGGACCTCCCGGACATCGAGCGACGCACGCCCTCACAGGACGGCAGCCAGAAGCTGGTCCTCCGCTACGCCGACGGGGCCCGCGTGCAGTCGGTGCTCATGCCCGACGGCGAGCGCCTCACCCTCTGCGTCTCCACCCAGGTGGGCTGCGGCTTCGCCTGCGCCTTCTGCTTCACCGGCACCATGGGGCTCGAGCGCAACCTGAGCGCGGGCGAGATCGTGGGGCAGGTGATGGTCGCGCGACGCGGGCTCCCCGCCGGCGAGCGCATCACCCACATCGTGTACATGGGCATGGGCGAGCCGCTCGCCAACTACGCGGCGACCGTGAAGTCATTGCGGCTGCTCACCGATCCGCGGGCCTTCGGCTTCTCGCCCCGCCGCATCACGGTGTCGACAGTGGGGCTGGTGAGCGGCATCGAACGGCTGGCTCGGGAGGACCTGAAGGTCAATCTGGCCATTTCGCTGCACGCCACCAGCAACGAGATCCGCGACCGCATCATGCCGGTCAACCGCGGCTTCGCCATCGAGGAGCTGCTGGCCGCGTGCCGGCGCTTCCCCCTGCCGTTCCGCCAGCGCATGACCTTCGAGTACGTGCTGCTCGACTCCGTCAACGACGCGGTGGCCGACGCGCGGCGGCTCGTGCGCCTGCTCACCGGCATTCGCGCCAAGGTCAACCTGATCCCGTTCAACGACTGGGACGGCTCGGGCTTCGGCCGCCCGCCGCTGCCGCGGATCCTCGCCTTCCAGGCCGTCCTGCTCGAGCACGGCATCACCGCGACCATTCGCTGGAGCAAGGGGGAGGACATCGGCGCGGCCTGCGGCCAGCTCCGCGAGGAGGTGACCGCGTGACCTCCCCGGTGACGGTGGCGCTGGGCACGCTCGGCTGCCGGCTCAACCAGGTGGAGTCACAGGAGATGGGCGCGCTGCTCGAGCGCAGCGGCTTCCGGGTCGTGCCCACGAGCGAGGACGCGCAGGTCTACGTCGTCAACACCTGCACCGTCACCGGACGCGCCGACTTCTCGGACCGGCAGGTGATCCGCCGCGTGGCTCGCGAGCACCCGAGTGCGTTCCTGGTGGTCACCGGCTGCTACGCTCAAACCGATCCGGACGCCGTTGCCGCCATCCCCGGAGTGGACCTGGTGGTGGGCAATCACGAGAAGTACCGGCTGCCCGAGCTGCTCGGCGCGCTCGTCAAGCGGGCGCAGCCGGCCGTCGCGGTCGGGGACATCGCCGCGGCACGGACGGTTCCGGCCGCGCCCTTCGCCCGCATGGCCGGCCGCTCGCGCGCCTTCGTGAAGATCCAGGACGGCTGCCAGCACCGCTGCGCCTTCTGCATCGTGCCGACCGCGCGCGGCGGTAGCCGGAGCCAGGAGCCCAAGGTGGTGATCGATCAGGTCCGCCGGCTGGTGGAGGCGGGTTACCTGGACGTCACCCTGACCGGCGTGGACATCGGGCATTACGGCTGGGACCTCTACCCGCGCACGTCGCTCGCCGCGCTCGTGCGAAGCCTCGCCGAGGTCGAAGGGCTGGGCTGGCTGCGGCTGTCCTCGGTGCTGCCGTCCTATTTCACGCCCGACCTCCTGGATGCGGTGACCACGCTGCCGGTCGTCGCCCCGCACCTGCACTTGCCGCTGCAGAGCGGCAGCGATCGGGTGCTGCGTCTGATGCGCCGGCCGTATCACACCGGCATGTATCGCGACCTGGTGGCGCGCCTCGCCGCGGCCATGCCCGCGCTGGGACTGGGCGCCGACGTCATCGTGGGCCACCCCGGCGAGACCGAGGTGGACTTCGAAGCGACGCTCGCCTTCGTGGCCTCGCTGCCGTTCTCCTACCTGCACGTGTTCCCGTACTCGGACCGCCGCGGCACCGAGGCGGCGCGACGGCCGGATCACGTCCCGTCCGCCGCCATTCGGGAGCGCGCACGCCGCTTGCGGCGGCTCGGGCGCGAGAAGAGCCTCGCGTTCCGCCGCGGGCTCGCCGGATCGCGCCGGCAGGCGCTGGTGCTGGACGCGCGCGATCAGCAGAGCGGCCGGCTGGTCGGCCTCACGTCGAACTACGTCGAGGTGCACTTCGAGGGGTCGGACGCGCTGGGCCGCCGCCTGGTCACGCTCGACATCGGCGAGACGCGCGGCGACCGCACCCACGGACGGCTCGCGGGCGAGACGCCGGCGTGAAGGCCACTCGCTCGTCGGCCGCGTCCGAGCCCGCGCTCGGCATCATCGGCGGCAGCGGGCTGTACGAGATCGAAGGCTTCGAGGACCCGCGCTGGGTCCGGGTGACGACGCCGTTCGGCGATCCCTCCGACGCCTACTGCTCGGGGCGCTTCGGCGATCGCCGCGTCGTGTTCCTGCCGCGCCACGGCCGCGGCCACCGGGTGACGCCGACCGAGATCAACTACCGCGCGAACGTCTACGGGCTGAAGGCCCTCGGCGTGCGCTGGGTGATCTCGGTGAGTGCGGTCGGCAGCATGAAGGAGGAGATCCACCCGCTCGACCTGGTGATCCCCGACCAGTTCTACGACCACACCCGGCGCCGGATCTCGAGCTTCTTCGGCGACGGTATCGTGGGCCACGTGGGGTTGGCGGATCCGGTCTGCCCGACGCTCGGCGACCTGCTGGAGACGGCCAGCCGCGAGGCGGGCGCGCGGGTCCACCGCGGTGGCACCTACATCTGTATCGAGGGGCCGCAGTTCTCGACCCGGGGCGAGTCGCAGATCTACCGGCGCTGGGGCGTCTCGGTGATCGGCATGACCAACATGCCCGAAGCCAAGCTCGCTCGTGAAGCCGAGCTGTGCTACGCCACGCTCGCGCTGGCCACCGACTACGATGTCTGGCACGAGGCCCACGCCGCGGTCAGCGTGGAGGCGGTGGTGGCGAATCTCTTGAAGAACGTGGCCACCGCCAAGGTGGTCCTCGGGCGCCTCATCCCGCGAATCGGCAAGCCCTGCGACGCCGGCTGCGGCGACGCGCTCGCCAGCGCGGTCATCACCCATCCCCGCGCGTTCCCGCCGCGCACCCGGCGACGCCTGAGCCTGCTGCTCGATCGCTACTTCCCGCCGAAGGCGAAGGGTCGTGGCCGCCACTAGCCCGGGCGCCCTCGACGTGGTGGGCATCGGCAACGCGCTGGTCGACGTGCTGAGTCAGGCCGACGAGGCGCTGCTCGCCCGCGAGGGCCTGGTGAAGGGCACCATGCAGCTGGTCGACGAGGAGCGGGCCCGCGCGCTCTACGAGGCGATGGGCCCGGGCGTCGAGGTATCGGGCGGCTCCGCAGCCAACACCATGGTGGGTGTGTCGTCCCTCGGCGGGCGCGCGCACTACGTCGGCAGGGTGCGCGACGACCAGCTCGGCGAGGTCTTCGGCCACGATCTGCGCGCGACCGGCGTGGCCTACGATACGCCGCGGGCCACCAGCGGCCCGGCCACCGGCCGATGCCTGATCCTGGTCACGCCGGACGCCCAGCGCACGATGAGCACGTTCCTCGGCGCCTCGTCGGGGCTCGGGCCCGGCGACGTGAACCGGGCGCTGATCGCGCGCGCGAAGATCCTCTACCTCGAGGGCTACCTGTTCGATCCGCCCGCGGCCCAGGAGGCGTTCCGCGCGGCGGCCGCGGCCGCGCACGCGGCCGGGCGCAAGGTGGCCCTGACCCTCTCGGATCCCTTCTGCGTCGAGCGCCACCGGGCCGCATTCCTCGATCTGGTGCAGCATCACGTCGACATCCTGTTCGCGAACGACGCCGAGATCCGCTCGCTCTATCAGGTGGGCGACTTCGACTCGGCGCTCGAGCACGTGCGCGACCAGTGCGAGATCGCGGCGCTCACCCGGAGCGCGGAGGGCTCGGTGCTGATCGGCAGCGGCAAGGTCCACCGGGTCGAAGCGCACCCGGTGAGTGCGGTGGTGGACACGACCGGCGCGGGCGATCTGTATGCGGCGGGCGTACTCTACGGCATGAGCCGCGGGCTCGACCTGCCCACCTGCGGACGACTCGGATCGCTGGCCGCCGCCGAGGTCATCAGCCACGTGGGGGCGCGGCCGCTCGTTCCGCTGGCCCGGCTGGCCGCACCGATGCTCGCCTGAGACCATGACCGAAGACGCCGGGCTCGCCGCCAAGTACGACCGGCTCCTGGACATCGTCCGCGACATGGGCCGCGTGGTGGTGGCCTTCTCCGGCGGCGTGGACTCGACCTTCCTGGCCCGCGCCGCGAGGGACGCGGTGGGCGACGGCGCGTGGCTCGTCACCGCCGATTCCGAGACCTATCCCGCCGCCGAGCTCGCGGAGACCCGACGCCTCGCCTCGCTGCTCGGCATGCGCCACGAGGTCGTGCGCACCCACGAGCTGGATCGCCCGGAGTACGCGCGGAACTCCGCCGACCGGTGCTTCCACTGCAAGGAGGAGCTGTTCTCGCGCCTCGAGCCGATCGCCCGCCAGGCGGGCGCAGCCCAGGTCGTCTACGGCGCCAACATGGACGACCGCGGCGACCACCGGCCGGGCATGAAGGCGGCCGAAGCCCGCGGCGTGCGCGCTCCGTTGATCGAAGCCACGTTCTGGAAGGAGGAGATCCGCGCGCTGTCGCGCTCGCTCGGGCTGCCCACCTGGGACAAGCCCTCCTTCGCGTGTCTGTCATCGCGCTTCCAGTACGGCGATCTGATCACGCCGGCGAAGCTCAGGCAGATCGACGAGGCGGAGGCCTTTCTCCGTGGCCTGGGCTTCCGCCAGTTCCGCGTGCGGCATCACGACCGCCTGGCCCGCATCGAGCTGCCGCCCGAGGAGCTGACGCGCCTCTGGCAGGACGACCGGCACACCGCGGTAGTGCGGCGCTTCCGCGAGCTGGGCTACCTCTACGTGACGCTCGACCTGCAGGGCTTCCGCAGCGGCAGCGCCAACGAGGCGCTCAAGTGGATCGGGAGAAAGTAGCCGCGCTCCTGGCCGCCGTCGCCCGCGGCGCGGTGACGCCCGCGCAGGCCCTGGTGCGTCTGCGCGATCTGCCGGTCGAGGACCTGCGCTTCGCCCGCGTGGACGTGCACCGCTCGCTGCGCCACGGCGTGCCCGAGGCGATCTTCTGCCAGGGCAAGACGCCGGAGCAGGTGGTCGCGATCGCGCGCCGGCTCGCCGAGGGCCATGACAACGTGCTGGCCACCCGGACGTCCGCCGACGTGGTGGAGGCGCTGCTCGCGAGCGGACTACCGTGCCGGGTGCACGAGGGGGCGCGGCTGGTCGTGATCAATCCCGCACCGTCGGAAGGCGTCGGCCTCATCGTGGTGGTGAGCGCGGGGACGTCGGATCAGCCGGTGGCCGAGGAGGCGGCGGTGACCGCCGAGGCCATGGGCAACGCGGTCGAGCGGCTCTTCGATTGCGGCGTCGCGGGGCTGCACCGGCTGGTGCCGCACCTCGACCGCTTGAACGAGGCCAACGCGATCATCGCGGTCGCGGGGATGGAGGGCGCCCTGCCTACCGTCGTCGGGGGCCTCGTCGACCGGCCGGTCATCGCGGTGCCCACCAGCGTGGGCTACGGCGCATCGCTGGGTGGCGTGGCCGCGCTGCTCGCCATGCTGAACTCCTGCGCGCCCGGCGTGTCGGTCGTCAACATCGACAACGGCTACGGCGCGGCCGCCCAGGCCAGCCAGATCAACAAGCTCGCCGCCAAACTCCGGTGACTGCCGCATACGGCTGGCTGCCGATGGGGGGAGTGCGGGGGCCATGTCGAGGCCCCCGCAGATGAAGAGCCGTGCAGAAGTAGACGGTCGTCCGCCATCCGGGGGAGTGCGGGGGCCATGTCGAGGCCCCCGCAGATGAATATCGCCTACTTCGATTGCCCGAGCGGCGCCTCGGGCGACATGATCCTGGGCGCGCTGGTGGACGCGGGCGCGTCGTTCGAGACGCTCGAGCGCGAGCTCGCCGGCCTCCGCGTGGCCGGCTACCGGCTGGAGCGCCGCGAGGTGATGAAAGCCGGCTTCCGGGCCACGAAGGTCGACGTCCACCTGGACGGCTACGAGCAGGACCCGGGTTACATGGGCCGAGCGGCCGAGGGCGCGCGGCCGGCGCACTCCGCCGGCCACCACGCCTCCGGCCACCGGGGCCTCGAGGAGATCCTGGGCATCCTCGAGGGCAGCCGGCTGGCGCCCGCCGTCCGCGACATGGCCTCGCGGGTCTTCCGCCGGCTCGCGGCCGCGGAGGCGCGCGTGCACGGCACGACGCCGGAGCGCGTGCAGTTCCACGACGTGGGCGCCGTCGACGCCATCGTCGACGTGACCGGCTCCTGCATCGGGCTGCACCTGCTCGGCATCGAGGCGGTCCACTTCGGCGCGCTTCCGGTGGGGGGCGGCTTCATCGACGGCCCCCACGGCAAGATGCCGGTGCCCGGGCCGGCCACCGCCGAGATGCTGAAGGGCTTCCCCACGCTCGATCCCGGCATCCGGCGTGAGCTGGTGACCCCGACCGGCGCGGCCATCCTCACGACGCTGGCCGCAGGGGCGGGGGCGATGCCGCCCATGCGCGTCACCGCGGTCGGCTACGGGGCCGGCACCATGGAGCTCGAAACGCCGAACGTGCTCCGCCTCTTCGTGGGCGAGGCAGCGGCGGCGACACCGCCGGCGGAGACCATCGTCCAGGTCGAGACCACCATCGACGACATGTCGCCCCAGCTCTACGAGCCGCTGCTCGAGCGCCTCCTGGCCGGCGGCGCGCTGGACGCCTGGCTCACTCCGGTCATCATGAAGCGCAGCCGCCCGGGCATCGTGCTCACCGCGCTCTGCGAGCCGGGGCGGGTGACCGAGCTGTCCCGGGTGCTGTTCGAGGAGTCCTCCACCATCGGCGTGCGGTGGACCGCCTACCAGCGGGCGCGTCTGGATCGCGAGATCGTGCGGCTCGACACGCAGTACGGGCCGGTGGCCTTCAAGGTGTCCCGCCTGGAGGGCCGCGTGGTCACCGTCACGCCCGAGTTCGAGGAGGTCCGGCGCCTCGCGCGGGAGCGGGGTGTCGCGGTCCGCGAAGTCCTGGAGCAGGCCCGCATCGAAGGTCGCCGCCTCCTCGGCTCCACCCCTTGACACGGTCCCCGGCCCGGCATACGGTTGTGGGCGTTTTCCCGGCCTCGGACCCTTCACTCAGGAGGTAGCGCAGTGAAAAAGACCGTGTCGATGACGATCAACGGCGCCCCCCAGTCCCACGAAGTGGAGCCCCGGCTGCTGCTCGTGCACTACATCCGGGAGCAGGCGGGTCTGACCGGCACCCACGTCGGCTGCGACACGAGCCAGTGCGGGGCGTGCACGGTGCACGTCAACGGCATGGCGGTGAAGTCGTGCACGCTGCTCGCGATGCAGTGCGAGGGCGCGCAGGTGCTCACCATCGAGGGCCTGGCCAAGGACGGCAAGCTGCATCCGATCCAGAACGCGTTCTGGGAGAAGCACGGGCTCCAGTGCGGCTTCTGCACCCCGGGCATGATCATGTCCGCGCATCAGATGCTGCAGCGCAACCCGCGGCCCACCGAGGCCCAGATCCGCCACGACCTCGAGGGGAACCTCTGCCGCTGCACCGGCTACCACAACATCGTCAAGGCCATCCAGTACGCCGCCGAGCAGATGGCGGGGAAGTGAGGCGTCACCATGGCCACCGCCAAGCTCCTCGGCGCGAGCATCAAGCGGCGTGAGGATCCCCGCTTCATCACCGGCAAGGGCCACTACACCGACGACCTGAAGCTGGCCGGCATGACCCACGCGGTGTTCGTGCGCAGCCCGCACGCCAACGCGAAGATCCGCAAGATCGACACCACCAGGGCCTCGAAGGTGCCCGGCGTGGTCGCAATCTTCACCGGCAAGGACCTGGCCGGGGTGAACTCGCTGCCGTGCGGCTGGCTCCTCCCCGAGCTGAAGATCCCGCCCCACATGCCGCTGGCTACCGACGCGGCCCGCTACGTGGGCGATCCGGTGGCGGTGGTCATCGGCGAGAGCCAGTCCGCGGCGAGCGACGGGGCGGAGGCGGTCGAGGTGGACTGGGAAGTCCTGCCCTCGGTGACGAACACCGAGAAGGCGGCGGCCAAGGGCTCGCCGCAGATCCACGAGGTGGCGCCGAGCAACGTGGCCTTCACGTGGCAGATCGGCGACGCCGCCGCCACCGACGCCGCCTTCAAGTCGGCCGCGGTCACCGTGAAGAAGCGCATCGTGAACCAGCGGCTGGTGGCCAACCCGATGGAGCCACGCGCCTGCGTGGCCCGCTACGACGAGGCCACCGGCGACTGGACGCTCTGGGTGACCTCGCAGAATCCCCACGTGCACCGGCTGCTCATGACCGCCTTCGTGCTGGGCATCCCCGAGCACAAGGTGCGGGTGATCGCGCCGGACGTCGGCGGCGGCTTCGGCTCCAAGATCTTCCTCTACAACGAGGAGACGGTCTGCACCTGGGCCAGCCGGCAGGTGAAGCGGCCGATCCGCTGGACCTCCTCGCGGCGCGAAGCCTTCCAGACCGACGCCCACGGCCGAGACCACGTGACCGAGGCCGAGGTCGCGGTCGCCAAGGACGGCAAGCTGCTGGGCCTCCGGGTGAAGACCACCGCCAACCTGGGCGCGTATCTGTCCACGTTCGCCCCCGCGGTGCCGACCTATCTCTACGCCACGCTGCTCAACGGCGTGTACGAGTGGCCGGCGATCCACGCGCAGGTCACCGGCGTCTTCACCAACACCACGCCGGTCGACGCCTATCGCGGCGCCGGCCGTCCCGAGGCCTGCTACCTGCTCGAGCGCATGATCGACGCGGCCGCGGCCGCGCTCAAGATGGACCCGGCCGAAGTCCGCCGGAAGAACTTCATCCCCAAGTTCGACAACGGCTACCAGACCAAGGTGGCCCTGCAGTACGACAGCGGCAACTACGGCGCCGCCTTCGACAAGCTCCTGACGATGCTGGACTACAAGAAGTTCCGCACCGAGCAGGCCGACGCGCGTGCCAAGGGACGCCTCCTGGGCATCGGCTTCTCGACCTACATCGAGGCGTGCAGCATCGCCCCGTCCAAGGTGGTCGGCTCGCTCGGGGCCCAGGCCGGCCTCTGGGAATCGGGCAAGGTGCAGGTACACCCGACGGGAAAGGTCAGCGTGTTCACCGGCTCGCATTCCCACGGGCAGGGGCACGAGACGACGATGGCCCAGCTGGTGGCCGATCACCTGGGCATTCCGATGGACGACGTGGAGATCGTGCACGGCGACACCGGCCGGGTGCCGTTCGGGATGGGGACCTACGGCAGCCGCTCGGCCTCGGTCGGCGGCACCGCCATCGTGATGTCGCTGAACAAGATCAAGGAGAAGGGCAAGAAGATCGCCGCGCACCTGCTCGAGGCCAATCCCAAGGACATGGACTTCGTGGGCGGGCAGTTCGTGGTCAAGGGCGCCCCCCAGAAGGCGATCCCGTTCGGCCAGGTCGCGCTCACCGCCTACGTGCCGCACAACTACCCGGAGGGCGTCGAGCCCGGCCTCGAGGAGACGAGCTTCTACGATCCGGCCAACTTCTGCTTCCCGTTCGGCGCCCACGCCTGCGTGGTGGAGGTGGATCCGGACACCGGCCACGTGAAGATCCTCCGCTATCTGGCGGTGGACGACGTCGGCAACGTCATCAACCCGATGATCGTCGACGGCATGGTGCACGGCGGAATCGCCCAGGGAGTGGCGCAGGCCCTGTGGGAGGAGGCCGTCTACGACGCCGACTCCGGCCAGCTGGTCAGCGGCAGCATGATGGACTACGCGCTGCCCAAGGCCGACATGCTGCCCTTCTACGAGACCGACCGCACCGAGACCCCGACCCCGGTCAACCCGCTCGGCGTCAAGGGCGCGGGCGAGACCGGCACGATCGCCTCCACTCCGGCGGTGGTCAACGCGGTGGTGGACGCGCTGTCCGGCCTCGGCGTGGACCACATCGAGGCCATGCCTCTGACGCCGGAGCGGGTCTGGAAGACCGCGCAGGCGGCCAAATCGAGGAAGTGAGGGAGACGCCGACATGTACCCAGCTCAGTTCGAGTACTACACGCCGGGGACGGTGAAGGAGGCGCTCGACCTGCTCGGGCGTCACAAGGACGACGCCAAGCTCCTCGCGGGCGGCCACAGCCTGCTGCCCGCCATGAAGCTGCGTCTGGCTCAGCCCAAGCATCTGGTGGACCTCAGAAAGGTCCCCGGGCTGGCCGGCATCAAGGAGGAAGGCGGCACGCTGGTGATCGGCGCGATGACGACGCACTTCCAGGTGGAGTCCTCGCCGGTCGTGAAGTCCAAATGCCCGATGCTGGCCGCGGTGGCCGCGCAGATCGGCGATCCGATGGTGCGGAACATGGGCACGATCGGGGGCAGCCTCGCCCACGCGGATCCGGCCGCGGACTATCCGGCCGCGATCATCGCGCTGGGGGCCGAGATGGTGGCCGAAGGGCCCAAGGGCCGGCGTACGATCAAGGCCGACGACTTCTTCAAGGGCCTGCTCACCACCGCGCTGGCGCCGGACGAGATCCTGGTCGAGGTGCGGGTGCCCGCGCTGGCGCCCAAGACCGGCGCCGCCTACATGAAGTTCCCGCACCCGGCCTCGCGCTTCGCGGTGGTGGGCGTCGCGGCGGTGCTGAGCGTCGACGGCGGCAAGGTCGGCAAGGCCAGCGTCGGCGTCACCGGCGCCGGCACCAAGGCCGTCCGCGCCAAGGGCGTCGAGGCCGCGATCACCGGCAAGGGCACCGACGCCGCGTCGATCCAGGCCGCGGCCGAGAAGGCGGCCGAGGGCGTCGACGTACAGGCCGATCTGCAGGGCTCGGTCGAGTACAAGAGCCATCTGCTGCGCGTGTTCGCCAAGCGCGCGATGGAGGCGGCCGCCGCGGCCGTGAAGTAGACTCACCGGGTGAGACCACGGCTGATCCCCAAGCCCCGCGGGAGGCATTCCGCGGGGCTTGGTGTTGAAAGCGCCCGATGATCGCGGCGGTCATCCTGGCCGCGGGGCTCTCGCGCCGGATGGGGCAGGCCAAGCTCTTGATGCTGCTGGATGGCCGCGCCATCGTCCGTCACGCGGTGGAGGCGGTGCTGAGCGGCGGCGTCGATTCGGTCTGGGTCGTGTCCGGGCCGGCGATGGAAGCGATCGCGGTCGCGCTGTCCGGCCTCGACGTGCAGATCGTGGTGAACCCGGCCCCCGAGGAGGGCCAGGCCGGCTCGGTCCGGGTCGGCATCGCGGCGCTGCCCGCGGCGGCCGACTCTGCTCTCATCGCCCTCGGGGATCAGCCGATGCTGCCGCCGTCGATCGTTCCGGCGCTGCTGGCCGCCCGGCGCACCAGCGACAAGCCGATCGTCGCGCCCCGCTATCGCGACGGCCAGGGCAACCCGGTGCTCTTCAAGCGCGCGGTCTTCCCCGAGCTGCTGCGCCTTCAGGGCGACCAGGGCGCGCGACCCATCATCCAGAAAGATCCGGCGCGGGTCGAGTGGGTGGATCTCGATCTCGCCATGCCGACGGACGTGGATACGCCCGGGGACTATGAGAAGATCCGCGCGGCGCTACGGAGCGGCCCGCCGTCCGGGTAGCGGCGAGGTCCCGAACACGCGGTGTAGACTGAGAGGACCATGAGAGCCGAGATCGAAAAGATCGAGCAGATGATGGAGGCGGCGGACTACGTCACGGACCCCGCCATCGCGACGTCCGTGCACCTGGCCATGACGCTCAAGAAGCCGCTCTTGATCGAGGGGCACGCGGGCGTGGGCAAGACCGAGGTGGCCAAGGTGATGGCCCGGATGCTCCACACGAACCTCATTCGCCTGCAGTGCTACGAAGGGCTCGACGCGGCCCAGGCCCTCTACGAGTGGAACTATCCCAAGCAGCTGCTCCACATCAAGCTCGAGGAGAGCACCACCCACACCCTGTCGGAGAAGGAGGCCACCATCTTCTCCGAGCCCTTCCTGATCCGGCGCCCGCTCTTGCAGGCGATCACCCAGGACGGCAAGCCGCCGGTGCTGCTCATCGACGAGGTGGACCGGGCCGACGAGGAGTTCGAGGCGTTTCTCCTGGAAGTGCTCTCCGAGTTCCAGGTCACCATCCCCGAGATCGGCACCATCAAGGCCACCGAGCCGCCCTACGTCATCCTCACCTCGAACCGGGTCCGCGAGCTGTCGGACGCCCTGCGCCGGCGGTGCCTGTACCTCTGGGTCGACTTCCCGGGCTTCGATAAGGAAGTGCGGATCGTCATGCGCAAGGTGCCGGGGGTCAACGAGGCCCTCGCGCGGCAGATCTCGCGCTTCATGGAGAGCCTGCGCACCGTGCGGCTCGCCAAGGTTCCGGGGGTGGCCGAGACGCTGGACTGGGCCCAGGCCCTCTCGTCGCTACACGCCGACCACCTCGACGAGGAGCTGGTGCTGGAGACGCTCGGCTGCGTGCTGAAGGACGCCGACGACGTCAAGCGCTTCAAGCGCGAGCTCACCGCGAGCGGGCTCAAGCGCTTCGTGGCCCCGGTCGACAGCAAGGCGGGGTAGGATGGCGGGCCCGCGCGACCTCACCACCGCGGTCCTCCGCTTCGGCCACATGCTGCGGGCCGCGGGGCTGCCCCTCACCATCGGGGAGATGATGGACGGGGTGCGCGCGCTCGAGGTCGTGGACCTGCTGGATCGCCGCGACGTCTACCTGGCCCTGCGCACCACGCTGGTGGCCCGGCACGAGGAGTTCCCCGCCTTCGACCGCTGCTTCGACGCCTTCTGGCGCTTTCACGCTCAGGAGGGGCAGGGCCTCGACGGCCTGACCAGTGCCGCCGACGCGACCATTCCCGAAGAGCACGCCGGCAACACCGGGGCCGAAGCCGCGGCGCAGAAGAAGGTCTCGGTCGCCCTCGAGGGCTGGGAGGAGCAGGGGGAGGACGACGGAGAGCCGCTCGAGGTCCCGGGCGTCAGCGACAAAGAAATCCTCATGGATCAGGACTTTTCCGCCTTTCCGGTTGAGGACCTGGACGAGGTCGCCAGGTTGACGATCCTGATCGCCAAGCGGCTGGCGCGCCGAATCAGCCGGCGCAAGCGTCCAACCCGTCGCGGGGGGGTCGTCGACCTGCGTCGCAGCATCCGGGCGAACCTGATGAAGGGCGAGATCATCGAGCTGCGCCGGCGCGAGCGCCGGAGGCGCAAGGTTCGACTGGTCCTGCTGTGCGACGTGTCCGGCTCCATGGATCTCTACAGCCGCTTCCTGCTGCAGTTCCTCTACGCGCTCCAGAACGTCTTCGGCCGGGTGGAGACCTTCACGTTCTCGACGCGCCCCACGCGCGTCACCGAGCATCTCAAGGGTGCCTCCTACCGGCAGGCCCTCGCCAAGCTCACCGAGGTGCGCGATTTCTCCGGCGGCACCCGGATCGGCGAGTCGCTGCAAGAGTTCAACGCCCGCTGGGGACACCTGGTGGACCGGCACACCATCGTGCTGCTGCTCTCAGACGGCTGGGACACCGGCGAGCCCGAGCTGCTCGCCAACGAGATGCTGGCGATCAAGCGGAAAGCGGGACGGCTGATCTGGCTGAACCCGCTGCTGGGCAACCCGTCGTACGAGCCGTTGACCCGGGGCATGGCGGCGGCGCTCCCGCTGGTCGACCATTTCGCGGCCGCGCACAACCTGGCGAGCCTCCGGGACCTCGCCGGGCATCTCAAGCTGAGGTAGACATGAGCGAGCTGTCGAGTCATCTGAACCAGCTGAAGGAGCGCGAGGCCAAGGTGGCGGTGGCCACCCTGGTGAACACGCGCGGCACCACTCCGCGCAAGGAAGGCGCGAAGATGCTGGTGGGCGAGGACGGGCGCGTGCTCGGCTCCGTGACCATCGGCGGATGCGTGGACGCGCAGGTGATCGAGGAATCCGCCGACGTCCTCGACAAGAACGCCCCGCGCCTGCTGGAGCTGAACCTGGGCGACGAGGAAGCGTGGGAGATCGGGCTCACCTGCGGCGGCACCATCGAGGTCTTCGTGGAGCCGGTGAGCCTCGGCCAGGCGGCCAGCGCGACCGTGGTGTTCGACGACCGGGCGCGCGCCCACGCCGAGACCGGCGGCCGCGCGGTCATCGTGACGCGCCTGGACCCGCCGCACAACGGCGCCAAGCTCCTGCTGCTCGACAGCGGCACCCGCGAGGGCACGCTGGGCGACGCGTTCCTGGACGAGCGCTTCGAGGCCGAGGCGCGCCTGGCCATGGCGGCCGGCAAGTCGCGCACGCTGTTCCTCGAGAACGTGCGTGCCTTCGCCGAGGTGTTCGTGCCGCCGTCCACCCTGCTGGTGGTGGGGGCCAGTCACGTGGCGATGCCGCTGACCTCGATGGCCAAGACGCTCGGCTTCCGCACCATCGTGGTGGACGGCCGCCCGCGCTTCGCCACCCGCGAGCGGTTCCCCGACGTGGACGACCTGCGCATCGGGGTGCCGTCGGAGCTGGTGACGCAGGTGCCCCTGATCCCGACCACCGCCCTGATCCTGGTGGCCCACGACTACAAGTACGACCTGCCGGTGCTCCGTCACGCGCTCGGCACGCCGGTCGGCTACATCGGCCTGCTGGGCAGCACGCGTCGTGGCGCCGCGATCCTGAACCTGCTGCGTGAGGACGGCGTGGGCGAGGACGCGCTCACGCGCGTGCGCGTGCCGATCGGGCTCGACCTCGGTGCTCAGTCCGCGCCGGAGATCGCGCTCAGCATCCTGGCCGAAGCGCTCGCGACCCAGCGCCACGCCACGGGCATGCCGATCTCCGAGAAGGTGCGCCGAGGCCTGAAGTGAACGGTCACACGAGTCTGATCAGTGCGGTGCTGGGTCTGGGGAGGAGCGACGCCGCTCCCCCCAGATCAGAACAATGCTCCGCCGCAAACGGATGACCGCAAGAATCCCATGAAAGCCATCACGATCAAGCCGGGTGCCGTGACCGCCGACGCGCTGGAGGGCCGCGTCGCCTGCCACGACGTGCGCGACGAGGCCGGCAAGGTCGCCATCAACAAGGGCCAGGTGCTTGACGCGGCCGCGGCCGCACGTCTGCTGAGCCTGCGCTGGCCCGAGGTGCACCTGCTGGAGATCGAGCCGGGCGACGTGCACGAGGAGCCGGCCGGGTCGCGCCTGGCGGCGGCGGCGTGCGGCGCCAACGTGGAGGTGAAGGGCTACGTCGGCGGCCAATGGACACTGGTCGGGCAGGGCCGCGGCCTGGTGCGGGTGAACGTGGGCGCGCTCCAGGCGGTGAACGGTCTCGAGGGCATGTCGGTGTTCACCCTCTTCGACCTGCAGCCGGTGGAGACGGGCGAGGCGCTGGCCAAGGCCAAGATCACCCCGCTCGCCATCCCCGAGTCGCTGGTGAAGGAGGCGGAGACTCGGGCCCGGACGGCGGGCGGGCTCGTCACGGTCAAGCCCTTCCTGCCCCGGGTCCTGGGCGCGCTGAGCCGCGAGAGCCTGGCCCCGCCGCAGCGGCAGCGCTTCGAGTCCTCGCTCAACGAGAAGGTCGACTGGTTCGGATCGCGGCTGCTGCCGGTGCGCTACGCGGCGGGCGACGGCAACGCCATGGCCGAGGAGATGGAAGGCCTGCTCGCGGCCGGCGCGGACATCCTGATCGCGGCGGGCGCGGGGTCGCTCGACCCGCTCGACCCCATGTTCGCCGGGCTCGAGCGCCTCGGCGGCCGCATGCTCCGTCACGGCGCGCCGGCGCATCCGGGCAGCCTGCTGTGGATCGCAGACCTGCGTGGTCACCCGGTGCTCGGCATGCCGGCCTGCGGGATGTTCTCGCAAGCCACCACGTTCGACCTGGTCCTGCCGCGCATCCTGACCGGAGAGGCCACCGGCGCAGCCGAGGTGGCCACGCTCGGCCACGGCGGGCTCCTGTCGCGGGACAGCGCCTATCGCTTCCCGCCCTATCGCAAGAGCGCGGTGCGCGGGGAGCTATCCGAGTGACATGGCCCTCTACAGCGACGTCATCCGCGACCGCTTCAGAAAGCCGCGCTTCCGCGGGGCGGTGGAGCAGCCGGACGTGTCGGCCGAGGACGTGAACCCGCTCTGCGGTGATCGGGTGCGCATCCAGGGGCGCCTGGCCGGCGGCCGCGTGGCCGAGGCGCGCTGGAGCGGTGATTGCTGCGCGATCTCGGCCGCCTCCGCGGACGTGCTGCTGGAGATGATGGAGGGGCAGCCGGTGAGCCGGGCGGCCCAGCTCACCACCGCGAGCCTGCTGGAGCGCCTGGACTCGGACATCCGCCCGTCGCGGATGAAGTGCGTGGCCCTGCCGCTGACGGTCTTGCAGGCGGCGCTCGGGAGCGAGGTGAGGGGATGAGCCTGGGCGAGAAGACGCGCCGCGATTTCCCGATTCTTTCTCGGACCGTCAACGGCCACCCGCTGGTGTTCCTCGATTCGGCCGCCTCCAGCCAGAAGCCGATCCAGGTGATCGAGGCGGTCGAGCACTACTACCGCACCAGTCACGCCAACGTCCATCGCGCGCTGCATACCCTGGGCGAGGAGGCCACCGAGCGTTACGAGGCGGCCCGCGATGCGGTGCGCGCCTTCATCGGCGCGGCGAGCCGCGAGGAGGTCATCTTCACGCGGGGCACCACCGAAGGGATCAACCTGGTCGCCCAGGCGATCGGACGGACGCTCCGACCGGGCGACGAGATCGTCGTCACCGAGATGGAGCACCATTCCAACCTGATCCCGTGGCAGATGGCCTGCCGCGATCGCGGCGCGGTCATCCGCGCGATCCCGGTGGTGGGCGAGGGCTACCTCGACCTCGACGGCTACGCGCGCCTGCTCTCGCCACGCACCCGCGTGGTGGCGGTGGCCCACGTCTCCAACGTGCTCGGCACCATCAACCCGGTCGCCCGAATCGCCGAGGAGGCGCATCGCGCGGGCGCGGTGGTGCTGGTCGACGGCGCCCAGGCGGTGCCGCACCTGCCCGTCGAGGTGGCCGCGCTCGGGGCGGACTTCTACACCTTCTCGGGCCACAAGATGCTCGGCCCGACCGGCATCGGCGTCCTGTACGGCCGTCGAGAAATCATCGAGCGGCTCGAGCCGGCGTGGGGCGGGGGCGAGATGATCAAGGAGGTCTGGATCGATCGCGCGCAGTGGAACGACCTGCCGTGGCGATTCGAGCCGGGCACGCCGCCCATCGCGGGGGCGGTCGGGCTCCACGCCGCGGTGGACTACCTGGGCAAGCTCGGCATGGGCCAGGTGATGGCCCACGAGCAGGCCCTCACCGCGGCGGCCCTCGAGGCATTGGCGCCGATTCCCGGGGTCACGCTCTACGGGCCGCGCAATCCCGAGATGAAGGGCGCGGTGGTCGCGTTCAACGTGGATGGCCTGCATCCCCACGACGGCGCCGCGCTCCTGGACCAGCGCGGCATCGCGGTGCGGGCCGGACATCACTGCGCCCAGCCGCTCATGAAGCGGCTCGGCATCGTGGGCACGCTGCGCGCGAGCTTCTCGGTCTACAACACCGCCGAGGATGTGGCGCGCCTGGCCGAGGCGGTAGCCGCCCTGCGCGGCGATCTCTAGCCGCCGCGCCTCCCGGCCGCGGCCATGGACGCCTCCAGCGAGCACCCGAAGCCGCGGGACGGCTTCGCCTCCCCGCGCTTCGCCCAGCCTGCCACCTTCATGCGGCTGCCGCACCGGCCGTCCCCGGCCGGGCTCGACGTCGCCCTCTGCGGCATCCCGTTCGACGGCGGCTGCTCGTACCGGTCGGGCGCGCGGATGGGTCCGCGGCACGTCCGGGAGCAGTCGTCGCTGATCCGCCCGTGGAACTCGGCGCTGCGGGTGCACCCGTTCGACCGTCTCCGCGTGGCCGACTGCGGCGACGTCGACATCGTCCCCGTGTCCATCGAGCGCACGTTCGCGGCCATCGAGGAAACGCTCGCCCCGGTCGTGGCCGCGCGGGCGGTCCCGCTCTGCGTGGGGGGCGACCACACCGTGACGCTGGCGGTGCTCCGCGCCCTGGCCCGGCGACACGGCCGCCTCAGCCTCGTGCACTTCGACGCGCACCCCGACACCTGGGACCGCTACTTCGGCCTGCCGTACTACCACGGCAGCACCTTCCGGCGGGCGATCGAGGAGGGGCTGATCGAGGGGGCCCGCTCGATCCAGGTCGGCATCCGCGGCCCGCTCTATGGCCCCGAGGACTTCGACTTCCACCGTGAGCACGGCTTCGAGGTCATCCGCATCGAGGACGTCAAGGAGCGCGGCGTCCCCGCGGTGGTCGATCGGCTGCGGCGGCTGGCCGGCGGGCCGGTCTACTGCTCGTTCGACGTCGACGCGTGCGATCCCGCCTACGCGCCGGGGACCGGAACGCCGGAGGCGGGCGGCCTCACGTCGTACGAGGCGCTCGGCCTCGTGCGCGGGCTGCGCGGGCTCGAGCTGGCCGGCGGTGACATCGTGGAGGTCTCGCCGCCCTACGACGGCCCCGGCGCCATCACGGGAGTCCTCGCGGCCAACCTGCTCTTCGAGCTGATCTCGGTGGTGGCGCTCGGCCGGTAGCCTCCACGTCGCGCGGCGGCCGCGTGCTAAGATGACCGCGTGAGATCGGCCATGTGTCGGCCTCTCCTCGGCATCGCCATGCTGGTGGGCGTCGCCGTGCTGCTACCCCTCGCCTCCGCCTCGGCGGCCCCGCCGGTGTCCCTGATCGAGATGGACTCGGCCATCACCCCGGTCACGGTGCGCCTGCTCACCACCGCACTGGACCGCGCGCAGGCGGAGAACGCGCAGGCCCTCATCGTGCAGCTGAACACGCCGGGCGGCCTCGAGCGGTCGATGCGATCGATGGTGCAAACCATCCTGGGCGCGCCCATCCCGGTGATCGTCTACGTGGCGCCCACCGGGGCGCGGGCCGCCTCCGCCGGCGTCTTCATCACCATGGCCGCCCACGTGGCCGCGATGGCGCCGGCCACCAACATCGGGGCCGCGCACCCGGTGGCGGTGAGCGGATCGATGGACCAGGAGATGAGCAAGAAGGTCGAGAACGACGCGGCCGCGTTCGCGCGCACCATCGCGACCGAACGGGGCCGCAACGTGGAGTGGGCCGAGCAGGCGGTCCGCTCCTCGGTCTCGGCCACCGAGCGCGAGGCGGTGAAGCTGAAGGTGGTCGACCTGATCGCGGACAGCGTCCCGGACCTGCTCGCCAAGATCGACGGGCGCACCGTCAAGACCGCGCGGGGGCCGGTGACCTTCACGACCCGGGATGCGGCGGTACGGGTCATCGAGGTGGGATTCCGCGACCACTTCCTGGCCGTCATCTCGGATCCGAACGTGGCCTACCTGCTCATGATGGCGGGCATGCTCGGCATCTTCTTCGAGCTGTCGAACCCGGGCGCGATTCTGCCCGGGGTCATCGGCGGCATCTGCCTGATCCTCGCCTTCTTCGCCTTCCAGAGCCTGCCGGTGAACTGGGCCGGCCTGCTCCTGCTGCTGTTCGGGGTGATTCTGTTGATCGCCGAGATCAAGGTGGTGAGCCACGGCATCCTCACGGTGGGCGGCGTGGCCGCCATGCTGCTGGGCTCCCTCATGCTCTACGACACGCCGGACACCACCGGCATCCGGCTCTCGTGGCTCGTCATCATTCCGGCGGTGGGCACCACCGCCGCGCTGGTGTTCTTCGCGGTGTCCATGGGCATCCGCGCCCTCTACCGGCCGTCCGCGACCGGCCCCAGCGCGATGGTGGGGCGTCGCGGGGTCGCCCGCACCGCGCTGCAGCCGGAAGGCCAGGTGCTCATCGACGGCGAGCTGTGGCGGGCGGTGAGTCCAGACGCCGCGGTCGGGGCAGGCGAGCCGGTCCAGGTCACGGCCATCGACGGTCTCACCCTCGAGGTCCGGCGCTCGGCCCCGCGCCCCTGAAACCCAGGAGGAGACGCATGGAAGGCTTCCAGCTGCTGTTCGGGATCATCCCGGTGGTGGTCATCCTGCTCTACATCTTCCTCTCCTCGTTTCGGATCCTGCGGGAGTACGAGCGCGGAGTGATCTTCCGCTTCGGCCGGCGGACGAATTCGATCTTCAATCCGGGGGGCGATGGGTCGGGCCCCGGGCTGGTCCTGCTGATCCCGTTCGTGGACAAGATGGTGAAGGTGAGCCTGCGCACCATCACCATGGACGTGCCGCCGCAGGACGTGATCACCCGGGACAACGTCTCGGTGAAGGTCAACGCGGTGATCTTCTTCCGGGTGCTCGACGCGGCCAAGGCGGTGATCAGCGTCGAGGACTATCTCTACGCCACGTCGCAGATGGCCCAGACCACGCTGCGCAGCGTCCTCGGGCAGCAGGAGATGGACGACCTGCTCGCGAGCCGCGAAAAGATCAACGAGGAGCTGACGCGGATCATCGACCAGCACACCAGCCCCTGGGGCGTGAAGGTCGCCGCGGTGGAGGTCAAGAACGTGGACCTGCCCCAGGACATGCAGCGCGCGATGTCCAAGCAGGCGGAGGCCGAGCGCGAGCGGCGCGCCAAGGTCATCAGCGCGGAGGGCGAGTTCCAGGCCGCCGCCAAGCTGGCCGAGGCCGCCGAGGTCCTGCAACGCTACCCGATCGCGGTGCAGCTGCGCTATCTGCAGACGATGCGCGAGGTCGCGTCGGAGCGGAACACCACCACATTCTTCCCGCTGCCGCTCGACCTGTTCACGCCGCTCCTGCGGGCCTTCGGGCAGACGCGGCCGCCCGAGCCCTGACGCGCGGCAAGCCTTGTCGCCCCAACCTCGGCCGAGTACAATGATCCGGTCTCACGGGGAGTTGTGAGTCGAGCGTCGCGTCCGCCGCCCCCTGCGGCGGATGTGCAGTGAGCTGGCGCCCGGCGCACCGCCGGGACCGGGGAACGGGGACGTAGCTCAGTTGGGAGAGCGCGGCGTTCGCAACGCCGAGGTCGGGGGTTCGACTCCCCTCGTCTCCACCATTCCTGCCCAGGCGAGCCGGTTGCCTTCCGTGATCATCACTGCCGCGCTGGACTCGCGAGCCGTCGGATCCACCGCATGACGGACCCGGTGAGCGAAGGCGACGAGGCGAGCGCGCACCCCCGCCGGCCGCCGCCTCCCGGATACCGGCAGGGTCTCATCACCGCGATCACCGTCCTCCTGGGCTTCTCGCTGGCGTTCCTGCGCTTCTGGGGGCTCGAAGCGGCGGGGCAGTGGACCGCCGGCTCGCTCATCTCCACGCTCACCCTGATCGTGGCGGTGGTGCTGCAGATCGTCGCGCTGTTCCGGTCGCTGCGCATCGAGGACGACGACGAGCGCGAGTATCGGAAGACGGTGCGATGGTTCATCGCGTCGGCGGCGATCATGCTGCTGGCACTGCTGCTGACGATGGTGGAGTCCGCGGCCTAGCGTTCGCGAACCGGGGGCGCTGGAGCGCGATCTACCCGCCGGTGGCGCCGGAATCGACCCAGCGCCGATGCGCGGGCACCGAGACCCACTCCTGCCGAGGCCACCAGAGGCCGGTGAGGCTGCCGCCATAGACGCAGCCCGTGTCCAAACCCTTGCAGAGCGGCAAATTCACCCGGCCCCGGGCGGCCCAGTGCCCGAAGATCACCGTCTCCGGCCCACGCCAGAAGTCGAACCAGGGTCGGCCGCCGTCGACGGTGCGAATCTCGGTCAGCTCCTCGCGCGTGCACTGCTCCGGGCGCTTGCCCGGCGCGATGCCCGCGTGCACCAGCATGTAGTCGCCGTCCACGACGAAGGTGGGCCAGCTCCGGAGCCAGTCGAGCCACTGCGGGAGCGAGGAGCCGAGCTGCGCCCGGACCTGGTCCAGCGAGGGCGATGATCGGCCCTCCAGCAGGGCGACCTCGTGATTGCCGAGGACGACCAGGGCGTCCATGCGGCGCGCCAGCGCCAGGGCTCCCGCGCTGTCCGGCCCGCGATTGATCAGGTCGCCGCACAGAGCGAGCCGATGACGGCCGGCATCGAAGCCCGCCGCACGCAGGAGATCGCGCAGCTCCGCGGCACAGCCCTGCACGTCGCCCACGAAGAGCAGCTCCGTACGATGAGTCTCAGTCGAAGCCATCTGCCTCATTCTACGCATGCGATCCGGACGGGAGCCCGGGTATGCTGGCGGACATGGTGCGCACGCTGCCGACCCGTGACGCCTACGACCTCTGGTCCGAGGTCTTCGACCGGGACGGCAACCCGCTGATCGCCCTGGAGGAGCGGCACATCGACGCACTCATCGGCCCGGTCGCGGGCCTGACCGTCGCCGACGGGGGCTGCGGCACTGGCCGACACGCGATCCGGCTGGCCGCAGCCGGCGCGCGGGTCACCGCGCTGGATTTCTCGCCGGGCATGCTGGCGGCGGCGCAGGGAAACCCGGGGCCGAGCGGGTGCGCTTCCGGCGGCACGACGTCACCGACCCGCTGCCCTTCGACGACGCCGCCGTCGATCGCGTCCTGTGCTGCCTGGTGGTGGAACCCATGATGGACCTGCCCGCGCTCTACCGCGAGCTGGCCCGGGTGTGCGCGCCTCGCCCGCGCGGCGCCATCGTCATCTCGGCGATGCACCCGGCGATGGGCGAGCGCGGCGTGCAGCCGCGCTTCCACGACCCGCGCTCGGGCGAGCGCACGCAGGCGGCGAGCCGGCCGCACGCGATCAGCGATTACGTGACGGCGGCGCGGAGCGCGGGCCTCAGCGTCGAGCGCCTGGACGAGCCCGCGGTGGACGAGTCACTGGCCGCGGCGTACCCGCGGCGCTCGCTATCTCGGCTGGCCGATGCTGCTCTTGATGAAGCTGTCTCGTGAGGGAGGAGCGGAGGCTACTTGGCGGAGCGGGCGCCCTTGACCGGGCACATCTTGTGGAACCACACCGAGCCGAGCTTCACGTGATTGCCGTTCTTGCGGATTCGATGCTTGCACTTGGGGCAGGTCCCCATGCCGTTCTCCTTCGACGGGCCGATCTCAAGATGTCGACACGCTCCGCATTATACACGAGCCGGCGCCCGTGACCGGCCCCTGCATCTTCTGCCGGATCGCCGCGAAGGAGAGCGCGGCCGAGATCGAGTACGAGGACGACGAGGTGATGGCGTTCCGGGATCTCTATCCCAAGGCGCCCATCCATCTGCTGATCATTCCCAAGCGCCACATCGCGTCCATCGCGCGGGTCGAGCCGGCAGACGAGCGCCTGCTCGGGCGGTGCATCCAGGTGGCACGGCTGATGGGCGAGCGCACCGGCTACGCGGAGCGTGGCTACCGCCTCTCGTGCAACACCGGCCCCGAGGGCGGCCAGGTCGTCGACCACCTTCACTTCCACTTCACCGCCGGACGCCGGTGATCCGCGTCCGATCGCTCCGGAAGGACTACCCGGGCGGCCCGCGGGCGCTGGACGGCGTCGACCTCCAGATCGAGCCCGGCGAGTTCGTGGCCCTGATCGGGCCGAGCGGGGCCGGGAAGTCCACCCTGCTGCGCTGCCTGAACGGGCTGGCCACGCCGACCGCGGGGCAGGTGGAGGTGCACGGCCGCATGGTCACCGGCGCCTCCGGCGAATCGCTGCGCCGCATCCGCGCGGACATCGGATTCGTGTTCCAGCAGTTCAACCTCCTCCGACGGCTCACCGTGCTGCAGAACGCGCTGGTGGGTCGCCTCGCGCACACCGAGCAGTGGCGATCCTTGGGCGGCTGGTTCGCGCCGGCCGACGTGGCGCGCGCGGAAGCCACGCTCGAGCGGGTCGGCCTCGAGGGGCTGTCCGCACGCCGGGTGGACACGCTCTCGGGCGGACAGCAGCAGCGGGTGGCCATCGCCCGCGCGTTGGTTCAGGCCCCGACCGTGCTGCTGGCCGACGAGCCGATGGCGAGCCTGGACCCCGCCCTCGCCCACACCGTCATGGAGCTGCTCCGGCGGATCAACCGGGAGGACGGCATCACGGTGGTGGCCTCGCTCCACGTGCTGGAGCTGGCGCGGATGTACGGCCACCGCATCGTCGGGCTGCACCGGGGCCGTGTGGTGCACGACGGGCCACCCGCCTCGCTCGACGCCGCCGCCACCGCCCGCATCTTCGGGCCCGCCCGCTCGTGAGCCGGGCCGCGCGGTGGACGGGCTGGATGGCGATCCTCGCCGTATTCCTGTGGTCAGCGGTCGCCACCGAGATCTCGCTCGGTCGCATGATCGAAGGGCTGCCGTACATGTGGGACTTCGTGCGGCGCATGGTTCCGCCCGATCTGTCCGTGCTGGGCAACGCGCTGCGCGGCGCGATGCAGACGATCCAGATCGCGGTGGTGGGCACCGCGGTGGCGGCGGTGCTGGCGCTGCCGGTAGGATTCGCGGCCGCCCGCAACGCGGCTCCGCGGTGGCTGTTCCACGGCGCGCGCCTCGTGCTCAACACGTTCCGGGCGGTCGATACGCTCGTGTACGCGCTGTTCTTCGTCGCCGCGGTGGGGCTCGGGCCGTTTCCGGGAGTGCTGGCGGTGGTGGTCTACACCGCGACCGTGCTCGGCAAGCTCTACTCCGAGGCGATCGAGGCGATCGAGCCGGGACCCGTGGAGGCGGTGCGGGCCACCGGCGCGAGCGCCCTGCAGGTACTCCGGTGGGGAGTGCTGCCGCAGATCCTCCCGCAGTTCCTCTCCTTCACGCTCTATCGCTTCGAAACCAACATCCGGGCCGCGGCGGTGCTGGGCTTCGTGGGAGCGGGTGGCATCGGTTTCTACATCCAGACGTACCTGCGACTGCTGAACTACCCGGCCGCCGCGACGGTGCTGCTGGTGCTGATCGTGCTGGTCATGATCGTGGACTTCGCGTCTTCGCGGCTGCGCGCTCGTCTGGTCTGATCGACGAACGAAAAGAAACGGCCCCGGGGTCGCCCCCGGGGCCGTGGTGTTTCGGAGCGGGATCCCTACTTCTTCATCAGGTCCATTGCCGCCTTGGCCTTGTCACGGGCCAGCGACGTGTTCCCGGCCTTGCAAGCCGCCTCCGCCTCACTCACGAGGCTGGAAGCCTTCTTGAAATCAGCCGAGCGAGGAGCCTGCACATCCTGGGCACGCGGGGCCTGCACGTCCTGCGTCCGCGGAGCCTGGATGTTCTGACCCCGAGGAGCCTGGATGTCCTGGCTGCGAGGAGCCTGGATGTCCTGACTGCGCGGGGCCTGGACGTCCTGGCTGCGAGGAGCCTGAACGTCCTGGCTGCGAGGAGCCTGAATGTCCTGGCTGCGAGGAGCCTGAATGTCCTGGCTACGCGGGGCCTGAATGTCCTGACCGCGAGGAGCCTGGATATCCTGCGACCGCGGAGCCTGGATGTCCTGGCTGCGCGGGGCCTGGATGTTCTGACCACGCGGAGCCTGGATGTCCTGACTGCGCGGGGCCTGGACGTCCTGGCTGCGAGGAGCCTGGATGTCCTGACCGCGCGGGGCCTGGATGTCCTGCGACCGCGGCGCCTGGATGTCCTGACTCCGAGGAGCCTGGATGTCCTGACCGCGAGGCGCCTGAATGTCCTGCGACCGCGGGGCCTGGATGTCCTGGCTCCGCGGGGCCTGCACGTCCTGCGACCGCGCGCCCGCTAGCGAGCGCGGGGCCTGGATGTCTTGCGACCGCGGGGCCTGGACGTCCTGACTCCGAGGAGCCTGGATGTCCTGCGAGCGCGGGGCCTGAACGTCCTGACTGCGCGGGGCCTGAACGTCCTGACTCCGAGGAGCCTGGATGTCCTGCGAGCGCGGGGCCTGAACGTCCTGACTGCGCGGGGCCTGAACGTCCTGGCTACGCGGAGCCTGGATGTTCTGACCGCGCGGGGCCTGGATGTCCTGGCTGCGAGGCGCCTGGATGTCCTGCGACCGCGGCGCCTGAACGTCCTGCGACCGAGCCCCCGCCAGCGAGCGCGGAGCCTGGATGTCCTGCGAGCGCGGCGCCTGAACGTCCTGCGCGCGCGGGGCCTGGACGTCCTGCGTCCGAGCGCCGGCCAGCGAGCGAGGCGCCTGTACGTTCTGGCTCTTCGCCACCTGCGCCAGCATGCCCTTCGCGGTTGCTACCTCGGCGGGGCAGGAGGTCTGAGCCATCCCGACCGTAGCCGAGAGGGAGACCGCCGACACCACACTCAACACCGTCGCCAGCACCTTTCTCATCTGTGTCATCCTTTCTCTCATCTCGGTTTCGTGCTGCGTTTCCCAATCGCCTTCTCGCCATCGCCGCATCTGGCCCTGCAGGGCCCCGACTCGCGCTTTAGGATGCACCGGTGATGCCAGGGGGTGCACGAGGGATAAACGCCACTAAATCAGGTAATTGGCACCATCACGCCGTAGGCACTCGGATCGCGCGATGGCGTTATGCCCGGCCTGGCTCCGCCGGGCCCTCCGGCAAAGTGTCTGGGCCATTGCCTTGAGGCTCACCGGCCGCTCTGGTACCGTGTTACGCGCAATGGCCCCCTCCCTCTGCCAGCGCGCGCTGGTCTGCGCGCTCATCGGGACCTCACTCGCAATCGCTGGATGCACCGCTCGTTCGACCCCGCCGCCTCAGCGTCACGGGCTGCCGCCGTTGGTGCGAGAAGTGCTCCCGAACGGCATGCGACTCATCGTGCAGGAGCACCGCGCGGCCAATACGGTGGCGATTCATCTATGGGCGGGCGTGGGCGGCCGCGACGAGGTGGTCGGCGAGCGCGGGTTCTCCCACTTCGCGGAGCACATGCTCTTCAAGGGCACCACGACACGGCCGCGGGGCTTCGTGGACCGCGAGGTCGAAGCGGTGGGCGGCCGCACCAACGCGGGGACCTCCAACGACTACACCTTCTATTATCTGCTCCTGCCCGCGGCCCGGGCCCTGTCCGGCATCGGGCTGATGGCGGACATGGTGCTCAACTCGGTCTTCGATCCGGCCGAGCTGGCTCGCGAGCGCGATGTGGTGTTCGAAGAAGTGCGGCTGAACGAGGACAACCCGCGCTCCTCCCTGGGGCGGCAGCTCTACAACCTCCTCTACGACGGCCACCCCTACGGCCGGCCCGTACTGGGCGACGTCAAGGACCTTCGTGACGCGACGCAAGAGACCCTGCGCGACTACTGGGCTCGTCACTACGTGCCCGACAACATGACGCTGGTCGTGGTGGGCCCGGTAGATCCGGCCGCGGTGCGGGCCGCCACGATCGAAGCGTTCGGCTCGCACCCCGCCGCCGGCTACGTCCGGCCGGCCGTCGGCGCGCCGGCTCCGCTCGACGGCGTGCGCCGCCGATCGGTCGATCGGCCCGAGCGCCAGATGCAGCTCGGGTTCGCCTGGCTGGCACCGCCGCTCGGCGATCCCGACATGCCGGCGATGGACGTGCTGAGTCACATCCTGGGCGGCTCACGCAGCTCGCGGCTCAACCAGGCGCTGCGCGAGCGGGCGCGCCTGGTCTCGAGCATCAGCGGCTGGTACGGCGCGCTGCAGGGCGCGGGCGCCTTCGGTGTGACCGCCCAGCTCGAGGGCTCCGATCAGGAGGCGGTCGAAAAGGCCATCATGGCCGAGATCGCACGGGTGCAGTCGGAGGGTGTGACCGCGGAGGAGCTGGCGCGCGCGATCACGGCGTCCGAGGCCGAGCGTGAATTCTCGCGCGAGACGGTCGAGGGGCTGGCCCTCGCCTACGGCCGCGCCGAGACCACGTGGACTCTCGAGGCGGAGCGCACCTACGTCGACCGCATCCGGGCGGTGAGCCGCGACCAGGTCCAGCAGGCCGCGCAGCGCTACCTCTCGGCCTCCTACGCGCGTCTGGCCTTCGTGCCGCGGGGACGCGCGCAGTGACGGCCCGTCGGTTGGCCGCCATCGCCCTCGCGGGCGTGTTGCTGACCGCGAGTGCCGGGGCCGCCTCTGCAGAGGGACCGCAGCGGCAGCGCCTTCCCAACGGTCTCACGCTGCTGGTGCGGGAGAACAGCGCGACCCCGGTGGTCGCGGTGTCGTTCTTCGTCCGGATGGGCTCCCGATGGGAGACCGAAGACGACGCGGGCATCAGCCATCTCCTTCAGCAGGTGACGCTCAAGGGGACCACGACGCGCTCGGCGCTCCAGATCGCGGAGACCGCGGAGGCAGTCGGCGGGGGCATCAGCGCCTCGGCCGACATGGACTACTCCGAGATCCGGGCCACCGCGCTGGCCCGGAACTGGAAGACCATGCTCGAGCTGGTGGCCGACGTCGCCCTGCGGCCCACACTCCCCGCGGCCGAGATCGACGGGGAGCGCGGGGCCATGATCACCGCGCTGCGCAGTCGCCAGGATCAGCCGTTCCCGCTCGCCATGGACACGGTGATGAGCCGCGTCTATGGCGATCATCCCTACGGCCGGCCGATTCTCGGGCGGGCGGTCGCGCTCGAGCGGGTCGATCGCGATCGCTTGCTCGCGCACCACCAGCGCTTCTACCGCGCCCCCCGCATGATCCTCGCGGTGAGCGGCGACATCACCACCCGGGAAGTGGTCGCCGAGGTCGGCCGGCTCTTCGCGGAGGCGCCGACGGAGGAGGACGGCTCCGATCCCGCGACGCCCACCGCGGCCGCGCGGGCCGATCGCACCGTGCTCGTCAAGCCGGCCGCGCAGGCGCAGGTGCTGGTGGCCTTCCTCGCTCCGCCGACCGCGCATCCCGACTACGCGGCGGTGAAGGTGCTGGCCACCGCCCTCGGCGGCGGCATGGCCGGGCGCCTCTTCACCGAGGTGCGCGACAAGCAGGGCCTCGCCTATTCCACCGGCGGCTCGTACCCCTCCCGCCGCGGGCCCGGCGTCTTCTTCACCCAGCTCGGGACGGCGCCCGCGAATCAGGCCCGAGCGGAGGTCGCGATGCTGGGCGAGCTGGAGCGCATCCGGCGTGATCCGGTGAGCCCGGCCGAGCTGGCGCGCGCCAAGGCATACCTGCTCGGCCAGTTCGGGCTCGACCGCCGCACCAACGCGCGGCTCGCGTGGTACGACGCCTTCTTCGAAGCGCTCGGGGTGGGCCCGAACTTTGCCGATCGCTACGTGCAGGCCGTGGACGCGGTGACCGCGGAGGACGTGCTACGCGTGGCGCGGACGTATCTCACGACCCCGACCATCGTCACGCTCGGCCCGGCCGCGCCATAGTCGTCTCTTGTTTCCTCTGAAGGACGACAATCCGAGCCGCACGACCCCCGTCTTCACGATCGGCCTGATCGTCGTCAACGCGCTGGTGTTCGTCTATCAGTTCTCCCTCGAGCTGGGCGGGCGAGAGGGAGCGCGGGCCGCCGAGTCGTTCATCCGGGAGTTCGGCCTCGTGCCGTGCCGCCTCACCGGGTGGTGTCACGGGCCGCCCGACCTCCCGTCGCCGGTGCTGACCGTCTTCACGTCGATGTTCATGCACGGCGGCTGGTTCCACGTCGGCGGCAACATGCTCTTCCTGGGCATCTTCGGCAACAACGTCGAGGACACGCTCGGGCACGTGCGCTACCTGCTGTTCTACCTGGCCTCCGGAGTGGCCGCGGCCCTCGCGCAGGTCGCAATGGGCCCGAGCTCGGACGTGCCGATGGTGGGGGCCAGCGGCGCGGTGTCCGGGGTGCTGGGGGCCTATCTGCTCCTCTTCCCCCACGCCCACGTGACCACGCTGATCATCCTGGGGTTCTTCTTCCGGGTGGTGAAGATCCCCGCTCTGGTGGTCCTGGGGTTCTGGTTCGTGCTCCAGGTCCTGAACGGTCTCGGCAGCTTCGGGGCCCGGGGCGGGGTGGCCTTCTTCGCCCACATCGGCGGCTTCGTGGCGGGCATCGTGCTGCTGTTCGTGTTGCGGCCCGGGACACGGGCGCGCACCCCCTGAATTCGGCGGGGAGGGGGGTTCGGCTATATAATTGTGACCGTTGAAATTTCCGGCACAGTCTCCAGAGGTCGATAAGGCCGCATGAACACCGCCAGGGTGGCGACGGGGCAGGCTACGCATCTTCGCACTCGCGCCGACCGCATCCGGATGCTCAACGCAGTGCACGCCTCCGACGGACCGTCCCCGAAGTCCGGCGCGCGGGCCGCGGAATGGCGCGGCCGCCTCGCGGGCCAGAGAAAGGAGCCGGCGTGAAGAGGTTTCCCAAGAAGCGTGGCCTGTCGAAGCCATCTGTCCGACGCAAGTCCGCCTCCGCCGCGCGCACCAAGCCCAAGCCGATGCCGGCGCGGCCGGCGGCGGAGAGCCGAGCGAAGACCAAGCTCCGGCTGGACGTTGCGCTCGTCGAGCGGGGCCTGCTCGAGTCGCGAGAGAAGGCGGCCCGGCTCATCCTCGCGGGTGACGTGCTGGTCGACGGCCAGCGGGTGGACAAGGCGGGCGCGCTCGTCGCGCCCAGCGCGAAGCTCGAGCTGGTCGCGCGCCCCCGATTCGTGAGTCGGGGCGGCGACAAGCTCCAGCACGCGCTGGCCGCCTTCGGGATCTTGCCGCGCGGCCGCGTGGCTCTCGACGTGGGCGCGTCGACCGGCGGCTTCACCCACTGCCTGCTCGAGCAAGGCGCGACCAAGGTGTACGCGGTGGACGTGGGGCAGGGACAGCTCGACGCCAAGCTTCGGGCCGACGGGCGCGTGGTGGTGATGGAGAGAACCAACGCGCGCAACCTTCCGGTGGACTCCTTCACCGAATCGCCCGAGCTGGCGACCGTCGACGTCTCGTTCATCTCGCTCGAGAAGGTCCTGCCCTCGGTGTACTCGGTGCTGGGCCCGCGGGGCGAGGCGGTGGTGCTGGTCAAGCCGCAGTTCGAGGTGGGCAAGGGGCAGGTGGGCAAGGGCGGCGTGGTGCGGGACGGCTCGCATCATCAGGCGGTGATCTCGCGGGTGGCCCGCTTCGCGGTCCTGCACGGCTGGCACGTGCGCGGCGCCACCGCGTCGCCACTGAAGGGCCCGAAAGGCAACCGCGAGTTCTTCCTCCTGCTGACCAAGACCGGCCGCACCCTGAGCGAGCTGGACGCGCTGATCGCCCGCATGACCGCGCCCGAGGAACCCGCCCAGCCGTGAAGCGACTCGGTATCGTCGCCAAGACCGATCGGCAGGAGGCTCGGACGGTGGTGCCGCAGCTGCTCGAGTGGTGCCCGGCGCACGGGATCCAGCCGGTGCTCGAAAAGGAGACCGCGGGACTCCTGCCCGAGACCACGGCGCCGATCACGGGGCGGCCCGAGCTGCCCGGCCAATCCGACCTGCTGCTCGTCCTGGGCGGCGACGGCACCCTGCTCGGCATGGCGCGGCTGGTGGGCGATCTGGGCGTGCCGATCCTCGGCGTGAATCTGGGTGGGCTCGGATTCCTCACCGCGCTCACCGTCGAGGAGCTGTTTCCCGCGCTGGAGGCCTACCTGGGCGGCGAGCTCGTGATCGAAGAGCGCATGCTGCTCGAGGCACGCGTGTTCCGCCGCGGCGAGCGCCTGGGCGAGTACGCGGCGCTGAACGACGTGGTCATCACCAAGTCGGCGATGAGTCGCATCATCCGGCTGGAGGTTGCGGTGGACGGCGACTTCGCCACCGGCTACCGGGCCGACGGGTTGATCATCTCGACGCCCACCGGCTCCACCGCCTACTGCCTTTCCGCGGGTGGCCCCATCGTGTATCCGACCATGGACGCGATGGTGCTGACCCCGATCTGCTCTCACACCCTCACCAACCGCCCCATCGTGCTGCCCGCCACGCAGCGCATCGCGATCACGCTGCTCACCGACCAGGACGTGATGCTGACCCTGGACGGGCAGGTGGGTTTCTCGCTGCGCCTCGAGGACACGGTGGAGGTGCGGCGGGCCGCGGCGCGGACCCGGCTGCTGCGATTCCCCCAGAAGCACTTCTTCTCGGTGCTCCGCACCAAGCTCAAGTGGGGCGAGCGATAGGATACAGTTGAGCGGCGCCCCGCCTGGGCCCTAGCATGGCCGGCACGATGCTCCGCGAGCTGTCGATCCGGAACCTGGCGGTGGTGGAGGAGGCGGTGGTGCCCTTCGCCTCCGGCCTCAACGTGCTCACCGGTGAGACCGGCGCCGGCAAGTCCATCGTGGTGGATGCGCTCCTGCTGGTCATCGGCGCGCGCGCCCAGCCCGACTGGATCCGCACCGGGGCCGAGACCGCGGTGGTCCAGGCCGTCTTCGATCTCGAGCCCTCCGGCCCGGTGGCCGCGCTCCTCGAGGCGGCGGGACACCGGGTTGATGCGGGCGAGCTGGTGATCAAGCGCGAGCTCGCGCGGTCCGGCCGCCATCGCGCCTTCGTCAACGACTCCGCCGCCACCGTGGGGCTCCTCGAGCGCCTCGGCGAGGCCCTGATCGAGCTGCACGGGCAGCACGAGCACCAGCGCCTGCTGGAGCCGGCGCGCCAGCTGCTCCTCCTCGATCGATTCGCGGAGGCGGAGGACCGTCGGGATCGGGTGGACGCCCTCGTGCGGGACTGGGCCGAGTCCCGCGACGCGCTCCGTCGCCTGCAGCAGGAGATGCGGGAGGGCGCGCGCCAGGAAGATCTCTACCGCTTCCAGCTCTCCGAGATCGACGCGGCCAAGCTGCGGGACGGTGAGGAGGACGACCTGCGTGCCGAGCGCGCGCGTCTGCAGCACGCGGAGCGGATCGTGGCCGCGCTCCAGGAGACGATCGCGGTGCTCTACGACGAGCCGCAGTCGGCGGCGGTACGCCTCACGCGGGCCACCGCGCTCCTGCGCGACGTGGCGCGCTTCGAGTCCGACGCGGCCGCGCCCATCGAGGCGCTGGAAGGCGCGCAATCCTACCTGGAGGACGTGGTGGGCCGGGCCCGCGCCCTGCGCGACCGCGCGGTGTTCGATCCCGAGCGGCTCGAGCAGATCGACGCACGGCTCGACGCCATCGTGAAGCTCAAGCGCAAGTACGGCGAGTCGGTGGCCGCCATCCTCGCCCATCGGGAGGCCACCGCGGCCGCACTCGATCGCATCACGCGGCACGACGCGATCGCCGAGGAGATGGAGCGCTCGGTGTCGGCCGCCGCCGCGGCCGCGGCGCGCGAAGCGGCCGGGCTGTCCGAGCAGCGCGCGCGAGCCGCGGAGCGGCTCGAGCGCCTGGTGCAGAAGGAGATCCGTGGGCTCGGCATGGAGCACGGGCGCTTCCGGGTAGGCCTGCGCCGGGAGGCCGCCGGCGCGGAGGACCTGGCCGCCGGCGGCTTCCGGGTGGGCTCTCGCGGCGCCGAGACCGCCGAGCTGCTCCTCTCGGCCAACCCGGGGGAGGACCTGCGCCCGCTCGCCAAGGTGGTCTCGGGCGGCGAGCTGTCGCGCGTCATGCTGGCCGCCAAGACGGTGCTCGCCGCGGCCGACGACGTGCCGATCGTAGTGTTCGACGAGGTGGACGCGGGCATCGGCGGACGGGTGGCCGACGTGGTGGGCCAGAAGCTCCGCGCCAGTGCGGCGGGCCGACAGGTGCTGTGCGTGACCCACCTGGCTCCGATCGCGGCCTACGCGGGCCATCACCTCCTGGTCGACAAGCACGTGACCCGCGGCGCCACGCGGACCAGCGTCACCGCGCTCAAGCCGGCGGCCCGCGTCGAGGAGCTGGCGCGCATGTTGGGCGGCGAGCGGCTCACCGAAGCCTCGCGGCGCCACGCCCGCGAGCTACTGCGACAGGCGCAGTCGTCCGGAGCGGCGGGGTGACCCGGCCACTGGTGTAAGATGAGGCCCTGACATGCTCAACGCCATCTTTCGCTCGATCTTCGGCACCAAGCACGAGCGTGACGTCAAGCGCATGGGTCCGATCGTGGCCGAGATCGGGACGCTCGAGTCCGGCCTGCAGGCCCTTTCCGACCAGGCGCTCCGCGCGCGGACCGCCGAGCTCCGCCAGCGGCTGGCCGACGGCGCCGAGCTGGACGGTCTCCTCCCCGAGGCGTTCGCGGCGGTGCGCGAAGCGGCGCGACGCACGGTGCGGATGCGCCACTTCGACGTGCAGCTGATGGGCGGCATGGTGCTGCACTCCGGCAAGATCGCCGAGATGGCCACCGGCGAGGGCAAGACCCTGGTGGCCACGCTGCCCGCGTACCTGAACGCGCTCCCCGGCCTGGGCACCCACGTGGTCACCGTCAACGACTACCTCGCCCGTCGCGACGCGCAGTGGATGGGCCCCATCTACCACGCGCTCGGCCTCACGGTGGGGGTGATCCAGCACGAGGTCCAGTACGTCTACGACCCCGCCTTCGTCTCCCCGGACATCCGCCTGGCCGCCCTGCGGCCGGTGACGCGGCGGGAGGCCTACGCGGCCGACGTCACCTACGGCACCAACAACGAGTTCGGCTTCGACTACCTGCGGGACAACATGCAGTTCAGCCTGGACGACATGGTCCAGCGCGGCCATCACTACGCGATCGTGGACGAGGTCGACTCGATCCTCATCGACGAGGCGCGCACGCCGCTGATCATCTCGGGACGCGATCGCAGCGCGGAGAGCCGCGCCCCGCTCTACGAGAAAGTGAACCGGGTGATCCCCCGGCTGAAGCGGGCCGCCACCATCGTGGAGGGCAAGCTGTCCGAGATCGAGGAGCAGGCCGAGGGCGACTTCATCGTGGACGAGAAGGCCCGCACCGTCTCGCTCACCGACCAGGGCGTGGCCTACTGCGAGCGGCTGCTCGGCATCGACAACCTCTCGGATCCGGCCCACATCGAGATCGCCCACCACATCCACCAGGCGCTCAAGGCCCACCACATCTTCCACAAGGACGTGGATTACGTGGTGAAGGATCTGGAAACCATCGACGACCAGGGCCGCGCGGTCATGCAGGCGCAGGTCATCATCGTGGACGAGTTCACCGGGCGGATGATGCCGGGCCGGCGCTGGTCGGACGGGCTGCACGAGGCGGTGGAGGCCAAGGAAGGCCTCAAGATCGCGCGTGAGAACCAGACGCTCGCCACCATCACCCTGCAGAACTACTTCCGGATGTACGACAAGCTGGCCGGCATGACCGGCACCGCGGCCACCGAGGCCGAGGAGTTCGCCAAGATCTACGAGCTCGACGTCACCGTCATCCCCACGAATCGTACGCTGCTCCGGGTGAACCATCCCGACGTCGTCTACAAGACCGAGCGCGAGAAGTTCGACGCGGTGACCAATGAGATCGCGGAGCGGCACGGCAAGGGGCAGCCGGTGCTGGTGGGCACGGTGTCGATCGAGAAGTCGGAGCGGCTCTCCAAGCTGCTCAAGAAGCGCGGGATCTCGCACCAGGTGCTCAACGCCAAGTATCACGAGCGCGAGGCCGAGATCGTGGCCCAGGCCGGACGGGAGCACGCGGTGACCATCGCCACCAACATGGCCGGGCGGGGCACCGACATCCTGCTGGGCGGCAACCCGGACTTCCTGGCCAAGAGCCTCCTGAGCAAGAAGGGTCTCGATCCGGCCACCGCGCCCGCGGAGGCGCGGGAGGCCGCCTGGGTCGACGCCAAGAAGGCCACCGATCCCGAGCACGAGCGGGTGGTGGCGCTCGGCGGCCTCCACATCATCGGCACCGAGCGGCACGAGTCTCGGCGGGTCGACAACCAGCTGCGCGGCCGCTCCGGTCGTCAGGGAGACCCCGGCTCGTCGCGCTTCTATCTGTCGCTGGAGGACGACCTGCTGCGCATCTTCGGCTCGGAGCGGATCCAGCGCATCATGGACCGGCTCGGCATGGAGGAGGGCGAGCCGATCGAGCACAAGCTGGTGACCCGCGCGATCGGCACCGCCCAGAAGCGGGTGGAGACGCGCAACTTCGAGATCCGCAAGCACCTGCTCGAGTACGACGACGTGATGAACAAGCAGCGCGAGATCGTCTACGGGCTGCGGCGGGAGGTCCTGGCCGGGGAGAGCCAGGAGGAGACGGTGCTGGAGTGGATCGGCGACCTGTCCGGCGTCGTGGTCGAGCGCTACGCTCCCGCCGACGCCCACCCCGAGGATTGGGACCTGGTCGGCCTGAACGAAGCTCTGCATCGCCAGTTCGACTTCCGCATACCCGAGCTGAAGCTGGACGACATTGCCAACCAGGCCGGCCTCGTGGAAGCGGTGACCGAGGCGACCGAGCAGCACTACCGCGCGCGCGAGCAGGAGATGGGACCCGAGATGTTCCACCGCCTCGAGCGCTGGGTGGTGCTCGGGCTCGAGTGGGACGGTGGCGGCTTCCGCGGCATCAATCAGCTCTGGCGCGAGCATCTGCTGAACATGGACCACCTGAAGGAAGGCATCGGCCTTCGCGGCTACGGCCAGCGTGACCCGCTGACCGAGTACAAGAAGGAGGCCTTCGACATGTTCCAGGACATGATCGGCAGCCTCAAGGAGACCGCGGTCGAGCAGCTGTTCAAGGTCCGCCTGACCCAGGAGGAGTCGCCCACCACCCGGGTCGCGCACCGGACGGCCGACTGGCAGGAATCCCGCGGCGGGGAGGACGGCGTGGCGCAGCACAAGGCCGCGCCCCGTGCCGAGCCTCGCGCGGCCGACGGCCAGAAGGTGGGCCGCAACGACCCATGTCCCTGCGGATCCGGCAAGAAGTACAAGAAATGCTGCCTGTTGAAGGGGACCGTCTAGCCCCACGCGTCCGCCCCGACCACATCTAGTATCGGCCGCCGCCCCTGCCCACCACGCCTGGGGGTTTTTTCTTGGTCGATTCAGCCGCCTCGTGCTAATACTGGCTCACGCCCTCCGGGCGTGCCGTCATGCGACTCGAATCGATTCTGATCCACGGCTTCAAGTCGTTCGCGGAGAAGACCGACGTGAAGGTCTTCCCCGGGGTCACCTGCATCGTCGGCCCCAATGGCTGCGGCAAGTCCAACGTGGCCGACGCGATCCGCTGGGCGCTGGGCGAGCAGAGCCCGAAGACCCTCCGCGGCACCAAGATGGAGGACGTCATCTTCCACGGCTCCGCCTCCCGGAAGATGATCGGCATGGCCGAGGTCAGCCTGGTCTTCAACAACGACGGCGGCCTGCAGGTCCCGTGGAGCGAGGTCGCGGTGGCCCGGCGCCTGTACCGCACCGGCGAGAGCGAGTACCTGCTCAACACCAACGTGTGCCGGCTGCGCGACATCCAGGACCTGTTCGCGGGGACCGGGGTCAATCCCAAGGCCTACGCCCTCATGGACCAGGAGCGGCTGAACCACGTGCTGACCGCCAAGCCGTGGGAGCGCCGCGTGTTCATCGAGGAGGCGGCCGGCATCGCCCGCTACAAGCAGCAGCGCTCCGAAACGCAGGGCAAGCTCGACGCGACCCGCCTGAACCTGCAGCGGCTGCGCGACGTGATGGAGGAGGTGCGGCGGCAGCTGTCGTCGATCGAGCGCCAGGCCCGCAAGGCGCAGCAGTACAAGGTACTGCAGTCGGAGCGGCAGGCCCTCGACCTGGCGCTGCTCGCCGCGGACTACGCCACGCTGGCCTCGCAGCACGAGGCGGTCACGCGGGAGATGGAGACGCTACGCGCGACCGAGGAGCAGCAGCGCGCACGGGTGGCCACCCTCACCGGCCGCCACGCGCTGCAGGCCGCCGCGATCCAGGACACCGAATACCGCCTGGGCGACCTGCGGCAGTCGGTGCAGAAGATCCAGGGCGAAGCCGAGCGGCTCCTCGAGCGCCGCGAGCAGATGGGATTGCAGATCCAGGATCTGCTCGCGGAGGAGGCGCGGCTCGACGAGGAGATCCTCGGGCTAGGCGATCGACGGGTCGCCCTGAGCGCGGAGCGCGAGGAGAAGAGCCGCGGTCTGCAGGACGCGCGCAGCCGGCACGAGCACCAGTACGAGCAGGTCCGCCAGCTCGAGACCCGGATCGAGGCGTGCCGCGTCTCCCTGAGCGAAGGGCGCGAGCGGTTCGAAGCGGTGCGGCTGGAGCAGATCCGGGTGGCGGGAGCGCGTGCCGATCTCACCCACTCGAGCGGCGAGCTGCGCGAGCGCAGCATCCAGGTGGATCGCCGCGCCGAGCGACTCGCGGCCGAGCTGTCCTCGGCACGCGCGGAGGCCGACGCCCTCGCCGCCTCGCGCGCCCGCCTGGAAGCGGCGCGCGAGCGGACCGGCGCCCAGATCTCCCTGTTGAGCACCGAGCTGCAGGAGATCGACGCCAGCCGGCGGGAGCACGAGGCGGCGCGAACCGAGGCTCAGGAAGCGCTGGCCGGCCTGCGCGTGAAGCTGGCGGCGCGGCTGTCCGGCCTGGACGCCCTCGAGCGTCTCGAGCAGGAGCGCGAAGGCTACGGCGCGGGGGTCCGCGCCATGTTCGCGCAGGCCGGCGCCAGCGAGCTGAGCGGCGTCATCGGCACGGTCGCCGACCTCCTGGAAGTGCCGAACGGCCTCGAGGAGGCAGTGGAAGCGGTCCTCGGCGACCGGCTGCAGTGGGTGGTGGTCGAGCGCTTCGAGCACGCGCGGGCCGCGCTCGGCTACCTGGAGCGTGAGGGGGCCGGCTCGGCCACCCTCCTACCGCTCGAGACCCTGCCCGGGCCCGCGGCGCTTCCGGAGGATTCGGGTGAGGTGAGCTGGGCGGCCCGGCTCGTCGGCGGGCCTCAGCCGGCGCTCCTGCACTACCTGCTCGGACGTGTGGGCGTCGTCGCGCACCTGGACCAGGCCGAGACCCTGTGGCGCCGCAACGGCGTGGTCGCCACCTACGTGACGCGCTCGGGCGAGGTCCTGTCGCCGACCGGTCGGCTCACCGGAGGACACCGGGACGGCGAGCGCCAGAGCAACGACCATTCGCTCCTCGGCCGCAAGCGGGCGATCCGCCAGCTGACCGAGGAGATCGGCGAGCTGGGGCGGAGTGTGGATGCCGGCATTGCACGGGTCCACACCGTGGAGGCCGAGGTCGCCCGGCTCCGGATGCATCTGGAGGGTCTGCAGTCGGACTACCAGGCTCAGGAGAGCGCGAGGCTCTCCGGTGAGAAGGACCTCGAGTCGGTGCTCCGGGAGACGGATCGCGTCGCCCGTCACCTCGATACGCTCTCCGCGGAAGCGGATCAGCTCGGCGGTGAGCGCGCCGAAACCGCCGCCCGGCTGCTCGATCTGGAGCGCGCCCTCATGGCGGCGGCCGAGCAGGAGGCGCGCCTCGGCGGCGACATGACCGCGCTGCAGGCGCTGCTCGAGAGCGGGCAGGGCGAGGAGGCCGCGCTCACCGAGCAGCTCACCGCGGGCCGCGTGGAGCTGGCCACGGTGGCCGAGCGCGTCGAGGCCCTGGGCCGCGACATCGAGCGGATCACCAGCCTCGAGCGCGACTTCGGCCTGCAGCAAGACCAGTCGACGATCCGGCGGGCGCAGACCGGCGAGCGCCGTGGGGACCTGGCCGCGGAGCGGGAGCGGGCGGACGCGCAGGCGCGTGACGCGGTGGCCGAGCGCGACCGTCTCGAGGCGGACGTCGCGGTGATCGCCGAGGAGCACCAGCGCCAGCTCGACGAGCGGCAGCGCATCGAGACCGAGCTACGCGAGGTCCAGCAGGAGCTCAACGGCCTGGTGGGCCGGCTCCACCAGCTGGACCTGATGGAGACGGAGGGCCGGGTGCGGCGGGAGGAGCTGCTGCAGGAGGCCCGGCGCCGTCACGCGGTGGAGAGCGCGGAGGCGCTGCTCGCCGGCTACGATGCGGCTCGCGATCTCGACGAGGTGCGCGCCCGCCACGACGAGCTGTCGAGCAAGCTCGATGCGATGGGGCCGGTCAACCTGGTGGCGGACGAGGAGTTCCGAGAGTTGACCGAGCGCCTGGATTTCCTGCGCACCCAACACGACGACGTGGTGGCCTCGATCAAGGACCTGGAGAAGGCCCTCCGCGGCATGACCCGCACCGCGCAGGAGCGGTTCCAGGAAGCGTTCGACGACATCAATCGGCACTTCGGCGACATCTTCTCGCGGCTCTTCGAAGGTGGCCGCGCGGAGCTGCGCATGGTGCCGCCCGAGGAAGGCGAGGAGGATCCGCTCGAGCTGGGCGTCGAGCTGATGGCCCAGCCGCGCGGCAAGCGGCTGCAGGCGGTCACGCTAATGTCGGGCGGGGAGAAGGCGCTGACCGGGCTGGCCCTGCTCTTCGCGATCTTCTACCACCGGCCGAGCCCCTTCTGCGTGCTCGACGAGGTGGACGCGCCGCTCGACGACGCCAACATCCATCGCTTCCTGCGCGTGCTGCGCGAGCTGTGCACCCAGACCCAGTTCGTGGTGATCACGCACAACCGCAAGACCATGGAGGCCGCCGACGTGCTCTACGGCGTGACCATGGAAGAGCCCGGCCTGTCGCGCCTGGTTTCGGTCAAGCTGACCGACGCCTGACCTGCGCTACACTGATCCGCATGCGGCAGCCTGAGCCCGCCGCCGGATCCCTCGGCAGCCACCTCCGGTCCCTGCGCGAGACCAAGCAAGCCTCGCTCGAGGACATGGCCCGCTCGACACGGGTCGGCATCCGCCATCTGGAAGCCCTCGAAGAAGAGCGCCTGGCCGATCTGCCGTCGCCCGTGTTCGTTCGCGGCTTCATCCGGGCCTACTGCGGCTTCCTGCGCGAAGATCCCCAGGGCGCGCTCGATCGCTATCAGACCCTCGTGGGCGCCCAGGCCGCGGCCGCTGCGGCGAGCGCTCCACCGCGAGCTCGGTCGACGTGGGCCATGAGCTCGGTGGTGGTGGGCCTGGCCCTGCTGGTCATCCTCGGCGCAAGCCTCCTGGCCCTGAATTTCGCCATGAGGCGAACTGGAGGAACTTCAGTCGCCGCAACGAAAACAGACTCCACTGAATCGTCGGATCCCCCGTCCCTGGCTCCGCCATCCCACGCAGCGGCGCCATCGGCTCTCGAGCCGACCCCGCCGGCCGGCCAGCCCGTGAAGCCGGCTCCGCCGGCGGCCGCCGTGCCGGATCCCGCGCGCCTCGGGAGCACGCCGACTCCGAGTCCGGCCCCCACCGCGCCCGCGAAGGGGCTGCCCGCGGCCGGATCCCAGCGGCTGCTGATCCGGGCGGTCGAGCTCAGCTGGATCCGGGTCCAGACCGATGACGGGCGAGTGGTCGAGGAGCTGCTGCCGGCGGGCGCCAGCCGCGAGTGGGCGACCGAGCGCCGCTTCGTGGTGAGCATCGGCAACGCCGGCGGTGTCGAGGTGACTCTGAACGGGAAGGTCCTGCCTCCCCTCGGGGGAAAGGGCGCGGTGATCCACCGGATGGAGCTTCCCCCTCCGCCCGCCACCTCGGGCTCGTGAGCCTGTTCGGCGCCTTCGGAGAGCGGGTCCGTCAAGGGCTCCGGCGGACCCGCGAGCTGATGGACGAGGGCCTCGGGGCCATCCTCTCCATCGCCCGGCCCGTCGACGAGGCCATGCTCGAGGAGCTGGAGGAGACGCTCATCGCGGCGGACCTCGGGGCGGCCACCGCGTCCGCGTTCGTCAAGCGGGTGCGCGACGAGGTGAAGCGCGGGCGCGTGTCGTCGTCGGCCGACGTGAGGGCCGCGCTCCACCGCTTTCTCGAAGAGGCTCTCGGCGGGGCGGGAGCGCCGCTTCGCCTCGACCATCGCCCCGCGGTCGTGCTCATGCTCGGGGTCAACGGCGCCGGCAAGACCACCACCACCGCCAAGCTGGCGGCCTCCCTCAAGGGCGACGGCAAGCAGGTGCTGATGGCGGCGGCCGACACGTTCCGTGCTGCCGCCATCGAGCAGCTGCAGGAGTGGGGGCGCCGAACCGGGATCGACGTCATCCACCAGGCCGCCGGGGCGGATCCGGCCGCGGTGGTCTTCGACGCGGTCAAGGCGGCCACCTCACGGGACTGCGACGTCCTCCTCGTGGACACCGCGGGCCGGCTCCACACCAAGTCGAACCTCATGGACGAGCTGGCCAAGCTCAAGCGCGTGCTGGGGCGTCAGCTACCGGGCGCGCCGCACGAGTCCCTCATGGTGCTCGAGGCGCCGACCGGTCAGAACGGCCTGCAGCAGGCCCGCATGTTCCACGAGGCGATCGGCCTCACCGGACTCGTGCTGACCAAGCTCGACGGTACCGCCAAGGGGGGCATCGCGGTCCGCATTCACCAGGAGCTGGCGGTGCCGATCAAGCTCGTGGGCGTCGGCGAGCAGATCGAGGACCTCCAGGCCTTCGATCCGAAGACGTTCGTCGACGCCATGCTCGGGGAGCAGCCGGAGGCGGGACAGGCGCGGTAGAATCCTCCGCGAGGCCGCGGAGGAGCCATGGACGACATCGGATGGATGGCGAGGGCGATGGCCCTGGCCACGCAGGGACGCGGGCTCACCTCGCCCAATCCCATGGTTGGCGCCGTGGTGGTCCGCGACGGCATCCTCGTCGCGAAAGGATTCCACGAGCGGGCCGGGGGACTCCACGCGGAGGCAGCGGCCCTGGCCCGGGCCGGCGAGCGGGCCCGCGGGGCCACCCTCTACGTCAATCTCGAGCCGTGCAACCACTCCGGGCGCACCCCTCCGTGCGTCGCCGCCATCGTGAGAGCCGGGATCCGCCGGGTGGTCTCGGCCACGCGCGATCCGAACCCGCGCGTCACCGGCGGGGGCACCGCCGCGCTGGCGGCCGCGGGCGTCGAGGTAACCCTGGGCGTTCTCGAGGGCCCGGCCCGCGAGCTGAATCGCGTGTTCTTCACCGC